>SAMEA3663090__coassemble_82_pt1 | contig 53309 bp, 45 predicted proteins | sample SAMEA3663090__metabat2_low_PE_027 | metagenome-assembled genome bin SAMEA3663090 (sample SAMEA3663090) | pig gut metagenome | biome: pig gut; feature: pig-associated habitat; material: faeces | place: France | collected 2012 | reverse complement strand
TAACTAAAATTCTATGTGGAGGTTTTAACGTGACTGACATCAAGAAAATAGATGTGCTTTGGGATGATAATCCCGTTGATATAAGTGCAGAGGCGAATTTTATTTGGAGTATAGCCAATAAGCTGCGTGGTACGTATATGCCGGATAAGTATGGTGATGTTATTATTCCTATGACGATTATCCGCCGTTTTGAGTGCGCTTTGGCAAAGACTAAGGCTGCTGTTGTAGCAAAATACAATGAGAACCCTAATTACCCTGCTAAGGCTATGTATAGGCTTTCCGGCTATCAGTTTTATAATGTCAGCGAGTTTACTTTGCAGGAGTTGTGCAACGATGCCGACCACATTGCGGAAAACTTCAAGGCATACATTCAGGGTTTTTCCGATAACATTAAGGATATTTTGAATAACCTCGACATGGAAACCCATATCAAGAAGATGGATGAAGGCGGTTGCCTGTTCAATACGGTCAAAGCCTTTTCTGAACTGGATTTGTCCGTTGAGAGCTTTGACAGCATTAAGATGGGGTATATCTTCGAGAATCTTATCGGCAGATTCTTCCAGAACGTAGATGCCGGTCAGTTTTACACCGGTCGTGATATTGTTAAGCTGGGCGTATCCTTGCTTGTTTCCGAAGGCTGCGACGATATTTTTGATGACCACAAGCTGATTACCATTTGTGACCAAGCAGCAGGAACTGGCGGTATGCTGAGTACGGCGTACAGTTATTTTAAGCATTATAATCCTACTGCCGATGTTAAGCTGTTCGGCGTGGAGTTTATGGGTGTTTCTTGGGCTGTGGGCATGGCGGAAATGCTGATTAAAGGCCAAGATGCGACGAACTTTGTGCATGCGGATTCCTTTAAGGAGGATCCTTCTGCTGATACCAAGATGCGCTTCGTGCTGATGAACCCGCCTTTTGGTACTCCTTGGAGCGGTAAGGACGCAAAGGCAGGACAGGAAGAAGCAGTAAACAAGGAATACGCCAAGGAAAATAGCCGTTGGGGTGCAGGTTTGCCCGGTGGTGGTGATTCGCAGATGCTGTTTTTACAGTCCGCCATTGCGAAGTTGGATGAAAAGGTTGGCCGTGCTGCGATTATCGAAAACGGCTCACCGCTTTTTACCGGCGGTACAGCCTCCGGTGAAAGCCAGATTCGCCGCTGGATTTTGGAGAACGATTTGCTGGAAGCTATCATTGCTATGCCGACGGATTTGTTTTACAACACCGGCATTGCCAGCTACTGGTGGATTATATCCAAAAACAAACGCCCGGAGCGCAAGGGTTATGTGCAGCTTATAGATGCAACGAATATTTACCACAAGCTGCGTAAGCCTGTGGGCAACAAGAAAAACGAGTTCTCTCCCGAGGACAGAGCGCAGATTGCCAAGCTGTATACTGATTTTGACAAGGCTGACAGCGAATACAGCAAGATTTTTAAGAACGAAGATTTTATGTACCGTGAGTATGCTGTTATGCAGCCTTTGCAGCGGAGCTATTCCATTACGGAAGCAAGCATTGAACGTATGCTGCAGAAGGGGGCGCTGAAAGGCTTGTGGGATGAAGCTAAGGTTGCAGAATACGAGGAACAGGGCAATGCTTTGAGCGGTAAGGACCAGAACAAGCTGCAGGCCTTTTATGCTACGAAGCCTGCTTACAACGCAATTTTGGCAAAGCTGCAGGCGCATATTGCTGATGAAAAATGGCTATCGCCTAAAGCATTTACACCGGTGCTGCAAGCTGTTCTTGGCGATTTGGCTGATAAAAAACTCTTTGAGAAAATCATGGACGGACTTTCCGTTATGGATAAGACTGCGGAAATTCAGCGGGATAAAAAGGGCAACATTATCTACGACAAGGAAACCAAGGATACAGAGCTTGTGAAGTACACTGAGGATATTGAAACCTATATGGCGCGAGAGGTGTTGCCACATATTCCTGATGCCAAGTGGTTCTGGGAAGAGAATTTGACGAAGAAGAAGCCTGTAATTAAAACCGGTGCGGAAATTCCTTTTACCCGCTACTTCTATAAATACCAGGCACCTAGGCCAAGTGCAGAGCTTCTGGCGGAGTTTTTGGCAATCGACAAGGCTGTGAATGAGCGCATTGCTGGCCTGATGAAATGAGGTGATGGGAATGCGTGAAATTAAGGATAGCGGGATTGAGTGGATTGAGCAGATTCCGAAGGATTGGGAAGAGCATCCGGTATATGTTTATTTTGAAGAAGGAAAAACTAAGAATTATCGTATGCAAGAGCAAAATTTGTTGTCTTTAAGTTATGGAAGAATCATAAGAAAAGATATTAATACTAATGGTGGATTGCTTCCTGCAAGCTTTAATACTTATAATGTTGTTGAAGCTGGAGATATAATTATTAGACCGACAGATTTGCAAAACGATAAACGTAGTCTTCGTACTGGACTTGTAAAAGAACAAGGAATTATCACATCTGCATATATTGATTTAAGACCTAAAGATAATGTGAATAGCAAATATTATCATTATCTTCTTCATAGCTATGATATTATTAAGGTGTTTTATAATATGGGCAATGGTGTAAGGCAAGGGTTGAATTTTAGTGAGTTTGCAAAACTCTTGTTGTTAGAGCCTACAACCGTAGAACAACAGCAAATCGCTGACTACCTCGACACCCAATGCTCTGAAATCGACGCGATCGCTGAAGATATCCAAAAGGAAATTTCTCTTTTGGAGGAGTATAAGAAATCTGTTATTACCGAAGCGGTTACCAAAGGGCTGAATCCTGATGCAGAGATGAAGGAAAGCGGTATAGAGTGGATTGGAAAAATTCCTATAAATTGGCAAGCTGTTAATCCTAGATGGCTTTTTGCTCAGAGAAAAGATAAGGCTAAAAAAGGTATGGAACAATATACTGCTTCACAAAAATATGGTGTTATATCGCAAAAAGATTACATGAATCGTATTGGTGGAAGTATTGTTACTGTACAAAAAGATTTTGATATTTTAAAAATGGTGTGCAAGGGAGATTTTGTTATACATATGCGTAGTTTCCAAGGTGGTTTAGAGTATAGTGAACATACAGGAAGCATTAGTTCTGCATATGTAATGTTGATTCCACAAAAAAATATTGGCGAATGCAGATATTTTAAATGGTTGTTTAAGTCGGCATCGTATATTAATGCTCTCCAGAGTACGTCAAATTTGATTAGAGATGGTCAAGCGATGAGATATAGTAATTTTATACAGATAATCATTCCTTATCCGCCTTTAGAAGAACAACAGCAAATTGCCGACTATCTCGACTCCAAATGCTCCGAAATCGACTCTCTTATCGCTGACAAAAAGCGCCAGCTCGATATCCTTGCCGACTACAAAAAGTCCCTCATCTACGAGTACGTTACCGGCAAGAAGGAGGTTCCTGTAAATGAATAACATCCTTTCGGAAAAAGAATATCAGCGTTATATCATCGACCAGCTTGTAAAGCCGGAATGTGGTTACGCAGAAGCTCCAGCAACGGAATTTGACCGCCTTTTTGCGATGAACCGTAAGGCATTGTTTACTTTCCTTGATGATACCCAGCCGAAAAAAATGGAGGCTCTGCGTAAAATCTACAAGGAAAAAGCTGAAGATACCATTATTGCCTTTATCAACCAGCAGGAAACGAGGGCGAACGGCAGTCGTCTTGATGTGCTTAAGCATGGCGTGGAGCTGGCCAACATTCATCTGGATTTGATGTATACGAAGCCTGCAACGACCTTCAACAAGGAGCTTAACGCTTTGTATCATAAGAACATCTTTACCGTCTCCGAAGAGGTTTGGGCGAGCAATGATGAACGCATTGACCTGGTAATCTTCCTCAATGGCCTTGCAATCATCACCTTCGAGCTGAAATGCAATGCTGCAGGACAGTCCTATCAGGATGCCATCTATCAGTATCGTATGGAGCGCAATCCTAAAGACCGCCTCTTTTTGTGGAAGGCCGGTTCCTTGGTAAACTTCGCTATGGATTTGGAACAGGTTTATATGTGTACCAAGCTCAGCGGCAGCAGTACCTTCTTCCTGCCCTTCAATATGGGATGTGGTGAAGGTATTCAGGTCGGTGCCGGCAACCCTGTTTTGGAAGATGAATACAGCGTTCATTATATGTGGGACGATATCCTGCAAAAGGACAGCCTGCTGGAAATCCTTGGCAAGTTCATGTTTATCAAGGTCAGTGAAAAAGAAGATGCCAACGGCAAGGTGAAGAAGAATGAAACAGTTATCTTCCCCCGCTATCATCAGCTTGATGTGCTGCGCAAGGTGCTTGCTGATGTTAAGGAGCATGGCAGCAGCCTGAACTATCTTCTGCAGCACAGTGCAGGCTCCGGCAAAACGAATGAGATTGCCTGGCTTGCACATCGTCTGGCTTCACTGCATGATGCAGACAACAAGATTATCTTTGACAATATCATTATCTGTACCGACCGCGTAGTAGTCGACAGACAGCTTCAGCAGGCGGTGCTTGGTATTGAGCACAAGGAAGGCCTTATCCGCGTTATGGACGACCAGTGCAACTCTACTGACCTTGCCAATGCGCTTGGCGGTAACACCAAGATTATTGCAACGACGATTCAGAAGTTCCCCTATATCGTGGATAGCGTCAAAGGCTTGAAGAATAAGCACTTTGCGGTAATCATTGACGAAGCCCATTCTTCTACCTCCGGCAAGAACATGGCGGCGATTACCAAGTCGCTTGGCTCCGGTAAAGTGGAAACCGATGTTGATGTTGAAGATATAATTATTGATGAAATCCAGCGCAACGGTAAGCAGCCTAATGTGTCGATGTTTGCCTTTACCGCTACGCCGAAACCGACTACTCTGCAGCTTTTCGGCAGGGTAAATGAGCAGGGACAGTATGAAGCCTTTCATATTTACTCCATGAAGCAGGCTATCGAAGAAGGCTTTATTCTTGATGTGCTGCAGAACTATATCACTTACGATACCTTCTTCCGTATCAACAAAGAGATTGAAGATGATCCGGAAATGAAAACGAATGATGCCAAGCGCCAGATTGCCCGCTTCGTGCAGCTGCATGAAACAAATATCTCGCAACGCATTGAGGTTATCATCGAGCATTTCCGCCAGAACGTCATGCAGGAGCTTAACGGTCAGGCTAAGGCTATGGTCATTACGGAATCGCGTGCCGGTGCAGTAAAATATCGACAGGCCTTTGAGGATTATATCAATCGCAAAGGTTATACCGGGCTGAAAGCACTGGTTGCCTTTTCTGGCAAGGTTACCATTGACGGCAAGGAATATACCGAAGTAGGCATGAACGGTATTGCTGAAAAGAACCTGCCTAAAGAGTTTGATAAGGACGAATATCAGGTACTGCTGGTAGCAGATAAATATCAGACCGGCTTTGACCAGAAGAAGCTGTGTGCTATGTACGTGCTCAAAAAGCTGCGTGGCGTAAATGCAGTGCAGACTTTATCCCGACTGAACCGTATCTGTCCGCCCTTTGACAAGAAAACTTTTGTCCTTGATTTCGCTAACGATTATGCGGATATTGAGAAGGCTTTCAGCAAATACTACACTGTGACTTTGCTGTCCAACAGCATTAACCCGCGTTCTATTTATGATATCAGCGCGAAAATCGACGGCTATTTCTTCCTTGATCCCGGCGATGTAGAGGACTTCAATACGCTTCTGTACAAGGAAAAGGTTACCGCTGCGGACAAAAAGAAAATGACTTTTTTCCTGCAGAAAGCCAAAAACGTCATCGAAAAGAATAATGACGAGCAGACGCAGAAGGAAATCCATATGGCAATCCGCCATTTCGTCCGCTGTTATGAGTTCTTGGTGCAGGCAACCTGCTTCGAGGACTTGGATATTCATAAGAAATATAAGTTCTTGTCTTACTTGCAGACGTATCTGAAAGTAAGACATTCAGGTGGCGGTTTTGACCTGACCGGCAAAATCAAGGCAGATAACTTTGTGCAGAAAAAGAGCGGAGAGTTTGCAAATGTTAAGCATAAAGCTGATCCGATTGTTCATCTGCCAACCGCTGAATCTCTTAACCTTACTCCTGCAAAGATTGAACGTCTGTCACAGATTATTGCAGAAATCAACAGCAGAACAGGCAAAAACTACGACAATGACGTTGCAGTCAAGGCAATGTTGCAGATTAAGGATATCATGATGAAATCTGAAAAGCTGCGAGCAAGTGCTCAAAATAACACTGAAAGAGACTTTGAGTTTGCTTATTTCGACAATATTGACGATGCTTTAGTGGAAGGTTTAGAGCAGAATCAGGACTTCTTCAGCCTGCTTTTGGATAATGATGAGATTAAGCGTCGGGTGTTGGGGATTTTTGCCAGTGATGTATATAATGAGCTTAAGAGCAAGAAAAACGTGATTTATCCTAAGTTTAAGCAAAAAACTATAGAACTTAATGTAGCGGAAGAAGTTGATACTTATGGTAGTAAAGGAGAAGAAAAGTGATGGCTAAAACAGAAATTATGCTGATTCTAAAAAAATAAAAATTTTTTTAGAATCAAGCAGGAAAATGTGACATGGATGGCGAATAGGTATCTTGATAAAAGTTTTGCAGGGGATTTAGGCAATTAACAAGAGCCTCTGCAAGGGGAATTGTTTTTTCAAGAGGGGGATTTTTCAATGGCAAAGAAGTATGTAATGGCATTAGACGCAGGTACAACCTCCAACAGAGCAATAATCTTTGATGAGAACTCCAAAATCGTAGGGGTAGCGCAGAAGGAGTTCACTCAGCATTTTCCACAGCCTGGCTGGGTAGAGCATGATGCAGATGAGATTTGGAGCACCATGTGCGAAGTAATGAAGGGTGCTTTGGAGCAGAGTGGTCTGGAGGCTAGCGACATCGCAGCTATTGGTATTACCAACCAGCGTGAAACCGCTGTTGTTTGGGATAAGAATACCGGCCGTCCTGTATATAATGCAATTGTATGGCAGTCCCGTCAGACTGCGGACATTGCCAATGATCTGAAGGCCAAGGGCCTGACTGAGGAATTTAAGCAGAAAACCGGCTTGACCATTGATGCTTATTTCTCTGGCACCAAGATTACTTGGATTCTGAAAAATGTAGAGGGAACTCGGGCTCGTGCTGAGGCTGGCGATTTGATTTTTGGTACTATTGATACCTGGCTGATCTGGAAGCTGACTGGTGGCAAGGCTCATGTAACTGATTATTCCAATGCTTCCCGTACCTTGATGTACAACATCAAGGAGTTGAAGTGGGATGATGCTCTCCTGGGCTACCTGGATGTACCAAAGTCCATGCTGCCAGAGGTTCGTCCATCCTCCAGCGTATATGGCTATACCACTCCATCTATTCTGGGTGCATCCATTCCAGTTGCTGGTGCTGCTGGTGACCAGCAGGCTGCCCTCTTTGGTCAGAACTGCTTCAAGCCAGGCGAGGCTAAGAATACCTATGGTACTGGCTGCTTCATGCTGATGAATACCGGTACTGATATCTATGATTCCAAGAATGGTCTGGTAACTACTATTGCCTGGGGCTTGGATGGCAAGGTTGAGTATGCTCTGGAAGGTTCCATCTTCGTAGCAGGCTCTGCTATTCAGTGGCTCCGTGATGGCGCTCGCATGGTAGATTCCGCTCCTGATTCCGAGTGGGTTGCTAAGAAGGTTCGCGACACCGGCGGTGTATATCTGGTTCCTGCCTTTGTAGGTCTGGGTGCTCCATATTGGGATTCCAATGCCCGTGGTATGATTATCGGTATTACCCGTGGTACTACCAAGGCTCATATCGTTCGTGCAACTTTGGAGTCTTTGGCATATCAGACTAAGGATGTTCTGGGTGCTATGGAAGCTGATTCCGGCATTAAGCTGGCTGCCCTGAAGGTAGACGGCGGCGCTGTTGCCAACAACCTGATGATGCAGTTCCAGGCTGATATTCTGGGCGTACCTGTAGACCGTCCTCAGATTATCGAGACTACTGCTCTGGGTGCTGCTTATCTGGCAGGCTTGGCTGTAGGCGTATGGACCAGCAAGGAAGAGCTGAAGACCGCTTGGAAGCTGGATGTACGCTTCGAGCCTGTAATGGCAGAGGCTGAGGCAGCCAAGCTCTACAAGGGCTGGAGAAAGGCTGTTAAGCATGCTATGCATTGGCTGGATGATGAGGAGTAATCTGGCAAGCTGATAAGCTGACAAAATCTGATATTCAACATCCTCACTTGTATTTTTTGCAGGTGGGGGTGTTTTGGATTTACAACCATGAATGATGTTCAAATATAGGGAGGTTATTATTGTGAAAAAGATTATTAATGCTGTAGAGAATGTAGAAGAAGAAATGATTCTCGGTCTGGTAAAGTCTGCACCAGATAAGCTCCGCAAGCTGGACTGCGGCAACGTAGTTGTGCGTGTACCAAAGAAGGAAGGCAAGGTTGCTTTGGTTAGCGGCGGCGGCAGCGGTCATGAGCCAGCTCATGGCGGTTATGTAGGTGAGGGTATGCTGGATGCAGCAGTAGCAGGTGCAGTATTTACCTCCCCAACTCCTGATCAGATTTATGAGGCTATTAAGGCTGTAGCTACTGATGCAGGTGTACTGTGTATCGTTAAGAACTACACCGGTGATATTATGAACTTTGAAATGGCTGTTGATATGGCCAAGGATGAGGATATCAAGGCTGATTATGTGATTGTGAACGATGATGTGGCAGTAAAGGATTCCCTGTACACCACTGGACGTCGTGGCGTGGCTGGTACTGTGCTGGTGCACAAGATAGCAGGTGCTTTGGCTGAAACTGGTGCAAGTCTGGAGGAAGTAAAGGCTGTAGCTGAAAAGGTTATTGCCAATGTCCGCACTATGGGTATGGCTATTACTGCCTGCACTATGCCAGCAGCTGGCAAGCCAGGCTTTGAGCTGGGCGAGGATGAGATGGAAATCGGTATCGGTATTCATGGTGAGCCAGGTACCAGCCGTGAGCCACTGAGATCTGCAAATTCCATTGCTCAGGAATTGTTAGACAGAATTGTGGAAGATATAGACTATACAGGCAAGGAAGTTGCTGTTATAATTAACGGTATGGGCGGTACTCCATTAATGGAGCTTTATATCGTGAACAATTTTGTAGCAGATTTCCTGGCAGAAAAAGGTATCAAGGTATATCATACCATGGTAGGCAATTATATGACCTCCATTGAAATGGCAGGCTTCTCTATTACTCTGCTCCGTCTGGATGATGAGCTGAAGAAGCTGTATGATGCCAAGGCTGATACTCCTGCCTTGAAAAAGTAATTTCAAGAGGTGTATGACGAATGATTAACAGTGCAAAGACAATAGAGATTTTGAAGGCTATGGCTGACAGAATCGAAGCAGAAAAGGACTATCTCACAGAGTTGGATAATGAGATTGCAGATGGTGACCACGGTGTTAACATGGCCAAGGGCTTTAATGCCGTTGTTCCTAAGATTTCCACTATGGTAGGCAAGGACATTGGTTCTTTGCTGAAAACCACAGGCATGACCTTGGTATCAACTGTGGGAGGATCTGCAGGTCCTCTATATGGTACAGCTTTTATGAAGGCTGGTGCAGCTCTCCGGGATAAGATGGAGATTGATGGTAAGGATTTGGTAGTTGCCTTGGAGGCAGCTATTGGCGGTATTCAGATGCGTGGTAAAGCTACCGTAGGCGAAAAAACCATGTTGGATGCTATTTGTCCTGCCTATGATGCTATCAAGGCGGCTGTAGAGGCTGGGGATGATATTAAGACTGCTCTAACCAAGGGAGTGGATGCGGCCAGAGATGGTGTAGAATATACCAAAACTATCAAGGCTACCAAGGGCAGAGCCAGCTATATCGGCGACCGTAGTATTGGTCATCAGGATCCTGGTGCTACTTCTTCCCTGTATCTAATGGAGGCAATGCTGGAGCAGCTTTGATAGATGTTGCTTTGGCGTAACGGCTAAAAATGTACAAGCACAATGAAGCAGGAAAGCGATTGGGCTTCTTTGAGGAAGGCTTTGCCTGCTTCGTTGGTTTATAGGGAATTTGAAAACCACAGAAGGGGATATTCATCATGGTAGGTATTGTTGTAGTTTCCCATAGCCAGAAATTGGCAGAGGGTGCTGTGGAGCTGGCAAAATTAATGGCAGGAGATGCCAATATTGTAGCAGCTGGTGGCTTGGATGATGGACAGGCTGGTACCAGCTTTGAAAAGATTATGTCAGCAGTGGAAGAGGTTCATGAGGAGGATGGTGTAGCTGTGCTGATGGATATGGGCAGCGCAGTTATGACCACAGAAATGGTGATTGAAGCCTTGGGTTATGATGATGTAGTCATGCTGGATGGGCCTGTAGTTGAGGGTGCTATTGTGGCAGCTTTGGAGTCATCTATGGGGACACCTTTGCGGGATATGCAGGCCAAGGTAGATGAAGCTAGAGAAACACGAAAATTAGATTTAACAAAATAAAATGGTGAGGAAAATCTCATTGCCAGCAGGTAATGAGATTTTTTATTGTGTCTTTTGTTTTGAGTATGATATAATCATAAAGATATGGGGAGTGATTACTTGCGAGGATATTTGTGTTTATTAATGGCATCCTTCCTGTGGGGCACAACATTTGTGGCTCAGATGGTGGGCATGGATGATATTGGCCCCTTTACTTATGGTATGGGGCGATATGCTGTAGGTTTTTTTGTAGTTTTGGCAATTTGGCGAGCTTTGGCTGGTCAGAGAAAAAAAGCACAGCAGCTAGGCCGATGGAAGTCTGGCTGGAAATATGGCATCGGTGCAGGCTGTATTATGTTTGTAGGTTCTGCCTTGCAGCAGATAGCCCTGCTTTACACTACTGTAGGGAAGACAAGCTTCATTACCTGCTTGTATATTATATTGGTGCCCCTTTTTGCCAAGCTGATTGGCAAAAAAATAAGGCCGGAAAACTGGCTGGGAGCTGTTGTAGCCTTAACAGGACTTTATTGTCTAAGTATCAAAGGAGAATTTAATCTGAACTTTGGTGATGTATTGGCGTTTGTAGGAGCCTTTTTTTGGTCCTTCCATATACTGTTTATAGATAGATATGCTTCCAGAGCTGATGGAGTGGAGATTTCCGCTTCTCAGATAGGTATATGTGCTATATTGAATACCATAGCCTGCCTTTGGTTTGAAAGCTTCACCTGGCAGCAGCTAGTGAATGCAGCTATTCCTATTCTATACGCAGCAGTATTGTCCTCTGGTGTGGCCTTTACCTTGCAGATTATAGGCCAGCAGACAGCGGAGCCGGCTCCCGCAGCGGTGATTATGAGTCTGGAATCCGTATTTGGCGTGCTAGGAGGCTGGCTGGTGCTGGGAGAAATCATGAATAGCACAGAAATATTGGGGTGTTGCTTGATGTTGGCAGGTATGCTGGTGACACAGGCAGGGTTGCTTCTAAAGAAAACAAGGCGGCCTATAGGCTGATAGTATAGATTATAGGGTTAGAGTGGATTTGTGGAAATATGAAAATAGAGGAGGCACAAGCATGATTGATGTGCAGGATGATATTAAAGGAGCAGTAATTACCATTAAGATTGTAGGCATTGGCGGCGGCGGTAATAATGTACTGCGGAGACTGGCTGCCAGTGGCTTTAACAAAAGCCAGCTGTTGGCAATTAATACTGATGTGCGACAGTTAAAGACTTTGGATGCAGAGGGGATTCCTTGTCTGCTGATAGGTGGTGCCTTGACTAAAGGCAGAGGTACTGGCGGTAATGTAGAAAAGGCTCAGAATGCAGCTATTAGCGAAAAGGACGAGATTGCCAAGGCTATTGCCGGGGCAGATTTGGTTTTCCTGACTGCTGGTATGGGCAAGGGCGTAGGTACTGGTGCTGCACCTGTAGTGGCTAAGATTGCTCATGATATGAATATTCTTACTGTAGGCATGGTGACTCTGCCATTTTCCCATGAGGGTGAGCGTAAGATGAACACTGCCAAGGACGGCGTGGATTTGCTGCATCAGAATATGGATGCCCTGGTAGTAGTAAATAATGATAATATTGAAAAGCTGCCGGAATTCCGTCGGATTACTGTAGGAGAAACCTTCTCCACTGTAGATGAGGTGCTTCGTCAGTCCATTGGCAGTATTGTAGAAATGATTGAAACCACTGGTTTTATTAATGTGGATTTTGCCGATGCCAAGACTATTCTCACTCAGGGCAATACCAGCGAGGCTATTCTGGGCACCAGTGTAGGCAGGACTGCTTTGGAGGCTGTCCAGAATGCCATTAACAGCCCATTGATTGAGCTTTCTATTCATGGTGCTCGTGGTGTTATTGTTAATATTACCGGTAGTGAGGATTTGACCTTGGATTCTGTTCGGGAGGCCAATGACTATATTCTGGAGAATATTCACCCAGAGAGCAATAATATCTGCGGTTTGGTAGTGGATGAAGCTATGGGGGATAAGGTACGAGCTACCATTATTGCTACGGATTTTGATCCTCAGATGCTGTCTGATTACCGCAATGGTATTAAGCCTATTTCCTTCGGCCAGCCTGCTGCTGCCAAGGAGATTCCAAGCCTTTATGATGAAAAGAAGCCTGCTAATGACAATGGACTTTTTGGTGCTGGGGAGAAACAGGTTGAGGCAAAGCAGGAGAATAACATCAATACTGTAGATGTACCTGCCTTTATGCAGAAGAAGCCAAAGCCATTGATTTTTGGCAAAACAGATAGAGATTAATTTTTTACTTCGTAAAATATGCATCCCAGGCTTTCACCCTGTAGAGATGGCAATTAAGGAGACTCATATATGTTAGATCAGTTTTCCCGCAGTCGGATTTTGTTAGGCACAGAGGCTATGGACAAGCTGGCGGCCAGTCGGGTTATTATCTTTGGCGTAGGGGGAGTAGGTTCCTATGTGGCCGAGGGCTTGGTTCGCTGTGGTGTTGGACATTTTATTCTGGTGGACAACGATGATGTGAGCCTTACCAATGTAAATCGCCAGATTCATGCCACTACTAAAACTATAGGACAGCCCAAAACTACTGTGATGGCAGAGCGTATGAGGGAAATCAATCCACAGGTGGAAATCCGAGAGATTAAGGATTTTTATCTGCCTGATAATAAGGAAATGTTCTTCAAGGAAGAATACGGTCAGATTGATTATATTGTAGATGCCATAGATACGGTAAAAAGCAAAATAGATTTGGCGGTAGAGGCTCAAGAGAGGCAGATTCCTATTATTAGCAGTATGGGGGCTGCCAACAAGCTGAATCCCGCCATGCTGCAGGTATCTGATATTTACAAGACATCTGTGTGTCCTTTGGCCAGAGCTTTGCGCCAGAAGCTGAAAAAGCTGGGGGTAAAAAAGCTGAAGGTGGTATACTCTCAGGAGGAACCATTGAAGCTGTTGGAGATTGAAGGGCAGATGGAAAAGCCGGCTGGGGCTAAATATACTACCCCAGGCAGTGTGTCCTTTGTGCCCTCTGTGGCAGGCATGATTGTGGCCAGTGAGGTAGTCAAGGACCTTTGCGGCATTGTAAAAAATAGATAAAAAGTTTATGTAACAATGAGGTTACGAAAGGGACAATGTTCCTTTGCGTAGCCTCTTTTTGTTTTTGGGAGGGATAATTATGCTAACCTGTGGTAATTTGGAAAAGCTAATGCCTTTGAAAAAGCTGCGGTATTTAACAGGAGATAAGGGCTTAGGGAATATTATCCGCTGGTTTTTGGTACCAGAAACAGAACGGCTGGCTCCCTGGGTTCACGGGGGAGAGCTGTTGATTGTTAGCGGTGCTATTTGTCAAAGGGCAGGCTTTCATTTGGGAGCTGTTATCAAGGAGGCCATAAGCCTGAAAATGGCAGGGGTTCTGCTGTTGGTAGGAGAGAATTATATTGAAAAAATCTCCAGCGAGATTATCCGGCTGGCTAAGGAAAAGGAATTTCCCATTATGGCCATTCCCTGGAATATACCACTGGTGGATATACAGGAGGCCTTGGCCAGAGCTATTGTGTTGCAGGATAGCAGACCAAATAGAGAAAATGCCTTGGATTTTTTGATACAGGGCAAGCTATCCAGCCAAGACTATGCCCAGATAATTTTGAGCCCTTTGCTAAAGGATAAAGTTAAATATGGGATATTATTGGAAACCATGAATGCCTATTTTGCCAATCATGGCAACCTGCTCAAGGCAGCAGAAATGATGTTTGTTCATCGTAATACCATGAAATACAGGCTGGCTCAGGTGGAAAAGCTGTTGGAAATATCTCTAAATAAGGAGAATGACAGATTAAAGCTGGAATTAGCCTTGTATATATACCGTCAAAATTATAGAGAATAGCCAAAATATTTTGTGCATAGTGCACAAGAAAAATTGTTATAAATGTACACAATAACCAAAAAATAAGGAGTTATTTGACCAAAGCAGGATAGCTGTTTATAATCCTAATCATAAAGTTGAAAAAACATAGTGAACAAGGTTGTTCCCATAGACAGGCCATATCTGTCTGTGGGAATTTTTTGTAGAAGGAAGTTGTGATTTATGAAGAAAATATATAAAAATTGTCATTTGGCCGGCCAGGATACAATGGTAGATATTCTCGTGGAGAATGGCAAATTTGCAGCTATTCAGGAGCATATTGAGGACGGAGAGATAGAAGCCATAGATGTTGGTGGCAAATTGGTAGTACCTCCCTATGTAGATCCCCATCTTCATTTGGACTATGTTTATACCGCCAAAGGAGCCGGGGCTAGAAATGATACGGGCACTTTGTTTGAGGGGATTCAGCGCTGGAGCGAAACCAAGGCTGGTACTTCCTCTGGGGAGCTAAAGGCTAGAGCAAGGCAGGCTGTAAAGGAGGAAATGCTGCATGGCGTTCAGTATATTCGCAGTCATGTAGATGTTACAGATCCGGCTTTGACTGGAATGAAAGCCATGCTGGAGCTGAAGGAAGAATTGAAGGATATTGTTACTATTCAGCTGGTGGCTTTTCCCCAGGAAGGTATGTATGCCTACAAGGGGGGAGCAGAGCTGGTAGAGGAGGCTCTCAAAATGGGAGCTGACTGTGTGGGCGGTATTCCCCACTTTGAATTTGCTAGAGAATTTGGCGAAAAATCTGTCCATAAGGCAGTGGAGCTGGCTGTAAAATATGATAAGCTGGTAGATCTTCACTGCGATGAAACTGATGATGAGCAGTCAAGATTCTTGGAGTTGTTAACGGCTCTGTCTATTATGGAGGGGATTGGAGAGCGCACTACTGCCAGTCATACCTGTTCCTTCGGCTCAGCCAGCAATGCTTATGCCTTTCGTATGATGAATAATTTCCGCAGAGCAGGGATTAATTTCATTTCCTGTCCTACAGAGAATATCTATCTGCAGGGACGACAGGACAGCTATCCCAAGAGGAGAGGCCTGACCAGAGTCAAGGAGCTGCAGGAGGCAGGCATTAATGTGTGCTTTGCTCAGGATTCCATTTCTGATCCTTGGTATCCGCTGGGTAATGGCAATATGATGAATATTCTTGACCACGGTATTCACATTTGCCAGATGATGTCCTTTGAAGAAATTGACAAGGCATTGGATTTGATTACTGTTAATGGAGCCAAAACCATGCATCTGTCAGATGAATATGGTTTGGAGGTAGGCAAGCCAGCCAGCTTCCTGATTTTGGAGGCTGATTCTGCCTTTGAGGCTATTCGGCAGCGGGCTGATGTGATTCGGTCTGTACGCAATGGCAGAGAACTGTTTGTAAAGCAAATTGCCCCTGTAAAGACAGAGATTGATTTGCTGAAATAAGGTCTTTTGTGCAAAGGTGATAATGAAAAAAATGTTTTTTGGTCAAAGTTGACAAATAATCAAGATTTTGTTGACGCAGTTATCATCCTTTGCTATAGTGTACACATAAGGAAAAACAAATAATCCTTGGACGATGTAGTCCCAATCAGGCTAAGGCCTGGTTGGGACTTTTTGCTTTTTAGACTGAATAGGAGGAATTTATTATGGCTACTTGGGAAATTATGTTAGGTGTAGAGGCAATTAGTGCAGGTATTTCTTTGGGAGCAGTGCTTATGTTTATGTTCCGCAAGGAGGAGATTGCAGAAGATACTGCAGCTATGGATTATGAATCTGGTATGAACCATATGCTTCATGCTTAATGAAACGAGAATGATTAGAATATGAATTTGTGGCTGAAATGAGGTTCAGCATGGCATTTATGCTGTACCTCTTTTTCTTTTTTGCTTTTTTCAGGTTTTAGTGATTTTGGAGGGAATGTTATGACACTGCAAACAATGTCGGTTGCATTTTTTGTAGCCTATCTGATATTTGTTACCTTTGTAGCCTGGTGGTCAAGCCGTGGCGGTGGTGAAGGAGCAGCTGATGTAGAATATTATTTGGGAGGGCGCAGTACTCCTACTGTGGTATTGGCTTTTTCCTATGTAACTTCTTCTGTTAGTGCTGCTGCCTTTATGGGAGATCCTGGTGTTATGTCCACCATAGGCTGGCCATATTATTGGGTAGTTATCGGTATTATACCGGGGTTGATTTTGCCAGCAGTATTGCTGATGCGCCGTATGAGAATGCAGGCGGACAAGCTTGGTTCCCTAACTATTCCGGAATATTTGGGACAGCGCTATAATAGCAAGACTCTACAGTTGATAATCGCTGGTGTTATCTCCGTATTCTATATTTTTCCCCTGGTAGCTCAGTTCAAGGGTGCAGCTATATTGCTAGAAAGTTTTACAGGAATTTCCTTTGATATGGGCTTGGTAATTATTACTGCTATTATTATTTTCTATGTTATTGTAGGAGGCCTGCGTTCCGTAGCTTGGACAGATTTTGCTCAGGGCTTTCCAATGCTGATTATCAGTATTACCTTGCTGGTAGTTTCCTTGAATGCCGTAGGTGGATTCTCTGGTCTGGAGGACAAGCTGGCAGCTATTAATCCTGATATGCTGCGGGTGGTAGAGGCTGACAAGCCAGATGCTCAGATGACCATTAGCGGTATTATTGGTAATTTCGTGTTCTGGTGTGTGATTTTTGTTAGTCAGCCATATCTTTGCTCCCGTTTTTTGGCCATTCCAGATGTAAGCCGCAAGACCATTGGCGTATTTCTGATTACCGCCCTGATATTGACTGTTATCTATAACAGCTTCTATATTGCTGGTTTGACAGGCAGAGTGTTGTTCCCAGATGCAGATCCAGATCATTTGACAGTTATTATGGCTATTAATCTGTTGCCACAGGCTATGGCTGCTTTGATGATGGTAGGTATCTTTGCTGCCATGATGTCCACCGCTACTTCAGTCCTGTTGGTGGTAGGTCAGGCTATTGGCCGTGATTTCTATGCCAAGACTATTAACAAGAATGCTTCGCCTGAGAAGGAGGTTCTGGTAACCCGTATTGCTGTTGTAACTGTAGCCTTGATTTGTATGTTCTTTAACTATGCAAATCCACCTCAGTTCCTGTCCATTTTCCTGTATCTTGGCCTTAGTGGTATTGGTTCCTGCATTGGTGTACCTCTCTTTACCGGTATTGTTAGCGACAACTGCTCCAAGCAGGGTGCTATTGCTTCTGCTATTCTTGGCCCGGTAGCTTATATGATCTTTACCTATGCACTGGATATAAATTTCTGGGTATCTTGTTTGCTGGCTGTAGCCGTAGCTGCTTTGGCCATGGCTATTTGCTCAAAGCTTTGCCCTGGGGATAATTCCCTGCCCGAGGCTGTTTAAGGAGGAAGAAAAAATGACTTGTATGATGAAGGAAATGACCTGGCCGGAATTTGCGGCCAGAAAGGATGATATAATTATTTTGCCAGTAGGCTCTACAGAGCAGCATGCTCAGCATTTGCCATTATGTACGGATGCGGTTATTGCTGAGGAATTTGCCAAGGCTTTGGCAGAAAAGGTCCATGGGGTAGTAATGCCTACGCTGTCCTATGGCTACAAATCCAAGCCCCTGTCTGGCGGCGGCCCTTTATTTCCCGGTACCATTGATTTAAACGGGGAAACTGTTATCAAATTAACCTATGATGTACTGATGGAACTAATAAGGGATGGCTTTCACAAGATATTGCTGATGAATGCTCATTTCGAGAATGAAGCCTTTTTGGTAGAGGCTATGGATTTGGTTAATAGAGATACTCAGGGGGCAGCAACCATTGTAGAAACTAATTGGTGGGATCCTATGCCAGAGGATGTTATTGACAAGGTTTTTGACGAAGTGCCCTTCCCAGGCTGGGCCTTTGAGCATGCAGCTGTGACAGAGACTTCTCTCATGTTGTATTTTGCCCCAGGATTGTGTCATATGGATAGAGTGGTGGATATTGCCAATGCCAAGGCTTTGCCATATTTCCGTTATCCATTGTACAAGGGAGATGTGCCAGAAAGCGGTGCTCTGGCCAGTGCCAATTCCTCATCAGCTCAACGGGGCATGATTATCGTGGATAGCGTTATCCCTGAGTTAGTAAAGATATGCCATAAGGAATTTGGTGTTTAAGGATATTTAGAAAAATATTTAGTTGCTCCTGAAAAGGTATGTTATAACAGGGAGTGATAGATATGAAAAAGCTTTTGGATATTAGGATGGATATTGACTCATCCATAGTACTGCCAGGTTATCACCCTGAGATAAATTGATAATAATTATCATGTATACAGTATTTTTATAAAAACAGCTTTTATTATTTCACTTATATGCTATAATGATATATGTGATATGCGAAAAGCGAATAATATCATGATGTATTGGGCAAGGAGGAACTAAAATGAAATTATTTAGTAAATTATCTATCCTCAGTGTTCTGCTGGTGGCTGTAATCTCTGTGATTGCAGGCTGTGGCGGAGATACTGCTGGAGATAAGAAGTTTTTAAACATTGCTACTGGTGGTACTGCTGGTACATATTATCCAATTGGCGGTGCTATGGCAGAGATTCTCAACAACAATATTCAGGGCATGAATGCCAGCGCTCAGAGTACCGGTGCTACTGTAGCTAATATCAATATGCTTCATGATGGCTCTGTGGATCTGGCTATTGTGCAGAACGATATTACCTATTATGCAGCCAATGGCCTTGAGATGTTCAAGGATAAGAAGATTGATTCCATTAGAGGTATTGCAACTCTCTATCCAGAAACCTGTCAGATTATTACTCTGGATGCCAGCGGTATCAAGAGCGTGGCTGATTTGAAGGGCAAGCGAGTAGCTGTTGGTGCTCAGGGCTCTGGTGCTGAGGCCAATGCTCGTCAGATTTTGGAAGCCTATGGCATTACCTATGATGATATTGATGAGCAGTACCTGTCCTTCTCCGAGGCAGCCAGTGCTCTGAAGGATGGCAATGTAGATGCAGCTTTCCTGACTGCGGGTTATCCAACTGCTGCAGTACAGGATATTGCCTCTCAGAATCCAATCCGTGTTTTGCCTATCGAGGCAGACAAGGCTGATGCTCTGATTGCCAAGTATCCTTTCTATACCAAGGTAGTAATTCCTGCAGGTACCTATGCAGGCTTCAATGAGGATGTACCAGCTATTTCCGTTATGGCTATGCTGGTATGCACCGACAAGGTTGATGATACCATGGGTTATGATATTACCAAGGCATTGTTCACCAATCTGGATCGCATCAAGGCAGCTCATTCCGTTGGTAAGCTGATTACCAAGGAGGGGGCTATGGAAGGTATGCCAATCCAGATGAATGCTGGTGCTGAAAAGTTCTTCAAGGAATAAGTGAAGGAGAGAATGGGGCTGCGGCAGAGTTCTGGGCAGCCCTGTTTTTATTTGTTATGCATGGAAAAGGAATTCAAAAAAATTATATTATTTTTCTGATACTGGTATTAGCTATGGCAGGATTAACCTGGTGGGGCAGCCGGCCTTGGCTTTTTATTCAAGGAGAGACAGAGATGATAGCTGCAGCTCCGGCCTATCCGGGACAGGCCTTGTCCATTAGCTTTATTCATTCGGTACAGAAAACCCCGGTGGAGGAATATCTAACTGTAGATGACAGTATGTCAGAGCTGGTGCTGAACAGCACTCGTTATCACTCCTTTGGGGTGGGACTGCCCTTTATGGAAAGCGATGGGGAATTTTATCAGGATGGTGATGATTTTGTTATGGATCATATGAATCGTCATTTTGATAGCCTTAGTCTCCGCACAGGCTTGGGCACCAAGTTAACCCTGGAGTTGGATAATCAAAGCTATCCGGTATATGGAAAACATGAGCCTGGGTATAGAGTTGATATTTTTATAGCCCCTAGGGCATATGGGATTACTTGTATTAAACATTTATTTGGGAGGTAAAGCTTATGGCTTTAGATAAAAACACTGCCAGCGATGAGGCACTGGCTCAGGACGTGCTGAAAAAGTACGATCGTGAGTCAGATACTATGGAGTATAAAGGCTTCATGGCCAAGCTGGTTTCGGCAATTGCCATTACATTTTCTATATTTCAATTGTACACAGCCTTCTTTGGGGTGCTGGATGCCCAGCTCCAGAGAGCTGTACATTTAGGCTTTGCTTTAGCCTTGTCCTATTTGCTGTATCCAACCTGCAAATCCTGGTCCAGACATAAGCTCCATCCCTTGGATGCCATATTGGCTGTGCTAGGCGCTGCTTCTCCTGCCTATATCGTTATTATGTATAGAGAGCTGGCCTTTCGAGCTGGTATTATAAATTCTGTTGATTTAGTCATTGGTGTTTTGGGTGTACTGCTGGTTATAGAGGCCACCCGTAGAGTAGTAGGACTGCCTATGGTTATTGTGGTGCTGGCCTTTTTAACCTATGCTTTTGCTGGCCCTTATATGCCTGGTGTACTAAGCCATCGAGGTTTGACTCCTAACCAGTTGATTGGCCATTTGTATTTTACTACAGAAGGTATTTTTGGTATTCCTTTGGGAGTATCTTCCACCTTTATTTTCCTGTTTATCCTCTTTGGTGCTTATCTGGAATGCACTGGTTTGGGCAAATTTTTCATTGATATTGCCAATGCCATTGCTGGCTGGGCCAGTGGCGGTCCTGCCAAGGTAGCAGTTATTTCCAGTGCCTTTATGGGTACTGTTTCTGGCTCCTCTGTAGCCAATGTAGCTGGTACTGGCTCCTTTACCATTCCTATGATGAAAAAGCTAGGGTATCGCAAAGAATTTGCTGGTGCAGTAGAGGCAGCTTCCTCTACTGGTGGTCAGCTCATGCCTCCAGTTATGGGTGCAGCAGCTTTCCTGATGGCAGAGTTCGTAGGTGTGCCATATATTGAAGTTGTTGAGGCGGCCATTATTCCTGCCGTTCTGTATTTTGCCGGTGTATGGCTGGGCGTACATTTGGAGGCCAAGCGTACCAATTTGAAGGGTATTCCTAGAGATCAGCTGCCAAAGGCTTGGGTGATTTTCAAGGAAAGAGGCCATTTGGCTATTCCTCTGATTGTTATTGTATATCTGCTGGTAACTGGTTATACCCCTATGCGGGCAGCTTTGGTGGCTATTGTTCTCTCCATTGCTGTTTCCTGCCTGCGGAAAAATACCCGCATCAGTGTTAAGGATGTGGTAAAGGGCTTGGAATCTGGTGCTAAGGGCGTACTAGGTGTAGCAATTGCCTGTGCTTCTGCCGGTATTATTATTGGTGTCGTAACCAAGACCGGTGTTGGTCTGAAGCTGGCTTCTGGCCTGCTGGCTCTCTCTGGCGGTTATTTGCTGCCAACCATGTTCTTCACCATGATTACCTCTCTGGTGCTGGGTATGGGTGTACCTACTACAGCTAACTATGTTATTACCTCCACTATTGCAGCTCCTGCTTTGCTGCAATTAGGGGTGCCAACCTTGGCTGCTCATATGTTTGTATTCTACTTCGGTATTATTGCCGATGTAACTCCGCCAGTAGCCTTGGCAGCCTATGCCGCTTCCGGTATTAGTGGCGGCAAGCCCTTACTGACCGGGGTTAATGCTTCCAAGCTGGCTATTGCAGCCTTTATCATCCCTTATGTATTTGTTATGTCTCCAGAGCTGTTGATGATTAATGCTACAGCAGGAGGTTTGCTGATGGCTGTGGTTACAGCCATTCTGGGTATGGTAGGTGTCAGCTCCTCTCTGATTGGTTATTTGGCAGACAAGAGCACCATGCTGGAGCGGGTAATGCAGTTTGTCAGCGGTATTCTCATGATTATCCCTGGTGCATTGACAGATATTCCTGGCTTTATTCTGTTCCTGATTGTAGTATTCCTACAGACTCGCCGTAGGAAGCAGCAAGGACAAATTTAACTTTCTAATTACCGTGCCATCCTATTATGGTACGGTAATTTTTTTGGAAAAACATTGCTATTATAGTGAATATTGTATAAAATGTATCTGTTTTATATTAGTTGACGATTTTGTGTTATGGAGTTGTTACGAATGAGCAAACGATGTCGGATTCCGAAAGATTCCATATTGAAGCGTATTCAAGGTTATTTTAGATTGCTGTGTGCCTCCTCTAGTGAATATTATTTTGTTCAGGATATCAAGGCAAATCTCATGATGCTATCTCCCAATATGATAGCAGATTTTGGCCTGCCGGCTGAAGTGGTTACGGATATAGAGGCTGTGTGGGTGCCTGTTATCCATCCTGATGATGTAGAGGGGTTTTTGAAGGAGCTGCACAAGAATTATACTCCGGAGGATAATGTCCATGATGCCTTTTACAGAGTGCGAGATATAAAGGGAAATTATATATGGCTTCATTGCTACGGTGTAGTATCCTTTGACAGCCGTACAGGAGAGCCGGAGCTTTTTGCTGGTGTTATCAAGCAGATGGAGCAAAAGATTCAGGCAGATGCCAATACAGGCTTGCTGGGGAAATACAGATTTGAAAAAGCTGTCAAAGAAGCCTTGGTGCGAATAGATGGCGAATATGGCCAGGGCATAATTATGATTATGGGGTTGGATAATTTCAAGATTATCAATGAATCCTATAATCGTCGTTATGGCAATATTATGTTGAAGCTGGCGGCAGAGGCTATAGAAAAGGTTTTGCCAGAGGGCGTTCGCCTCTATAAGCTGGATGGAGACGAATTTGGCTTAGTAATGCCAGGTTTGGATGAGGATTCAGCGAAGAATCTTTACGAGGATATTCAAAAAGCCTTTTGTCATCCTCATATGGTGGAGGGACGAACCCTGTTCTGCACCATTTCTGCCGGTGTGGTGGCTTATCCTAAGGGGGGCAAGGATTATCTGGTACTGCACAAGCATTGCGAGGCTGCTTTGGATCAGGCCAAGCGAGAAGGCAAAAACAAGAATGTAATTTTCAGTAAGGAGCAGTATAACCGCTGGCTTCGCTCTGTGAATATGCGGGAAATGCTTCATGATAGCATTGAAAATAATTATGAGGGCTTTTCCTTGTTCTATCAGCCACAGGTTAACGCCAGAACCCAGAGGCTCATCGGAGCAGAGGCTCTGCTTCGTTGGCGCAGTCCCAATGGCCGCATGGTTTCTCCTATGGAATTTGTGCGGATACTGGAAGAAACCAAGATGATTATTTTGGTGGGACGCTGGATATTCGAAACGGCTGTAAAGCAGTGCAAGGCTTGGCAGGAGAAGTGGCCCGGCATGAGAATCAGCATCAACCTTTCCTATGAACAAATTAAGGAAAAGGGCTTTGAGGATTTTGCCATTGACTGTCTGAAAAAATATGATTTGCCTCCTTATTTAATTGTTTTAGAGCTGACAGAAACAGCCATTGTATCTGATTGGAACAATGTTAATGCTCAGTTCCAGCGGTTTAGGGATTTAGGCATGAGTATTGCTATGGATGATTTTGGCACAGGTTATTCCTCTCTGGCCTATATGAAGCATTTGGCCTGTGATATTGTAAAAATAGATAGAGCTTTTGTTATAAATATTTTGGAGCCAGATAATGAATTTGACCGTCAGCTAGTGAAATCCACCATTGAGTTGTGTCATAGTGTGAATATTACTTGTTGCATCGAAGGCGTGGAAGCCGAAAAGGAATATTTGCTGCTACGGGATTTCTGTCATGCTGATAGTATTCAGGGCTATTATTTTGGCCGGCCAGAGCCACCAGAGGAGTTTGAGAAAAAATTCTTTGTGGAGCCGGGCAATCCTTATACCAGTTTTTAAGCAGGAATCTCCAGCCTCTATAGGCGGGAGTACCTTCACTATTGGATAAAAGAAAGGTATATATAATAATTATGAGTAGAGATAGAGAAAATATGCCTGACATCACCCTTTTGGGCAATCAGCATACTAAATATGATTTTGACTACAAGCCAGAGGTGCTGGAAACTTTTGACAATAAGCACCCAGATCGGGATTATTGGGTAAAATTCAACTGTCCTGAGTTTACCAGCCTGTGTCCTATTACAGGTCAGCCGGATTTTGCTACCATTTATATTTCCTATGTGCCGGATATTAAGATGGTAGAAAGCAAATCCCTGAAGCTGTATCTTTTCAGTTTCCGCAATCACGGAGATTTTCATGAGGATGTGGTAAATATTATCATGAAAGATCTGGTGAAGCTGCTGGAGCCAAGATATCTGGAGGTATGGGGTAAGTTCCTGCCACGAGGGGGAATTTCCATAGATCCATATACCAATTATGGCAAGCCTGGCACGAAATTTGAGGAACTGGCTTGGCAGAGATTCAGCCAGCATGATTTGGTGGCTATGGATAAGGTAGACAATAGATAAATATTTTGCGTTGAAGACTGTTTCCTTGTTGAAAATCAGCAGGGAAGCGGTCTTTTTTTATTTTATTAGAAAATTGCTGAAGAAATCATGTTTCTTTATATATATAATATGACGATAATTGGAAGTATTGAAAAATAAAGTAGTTAATGATATATTGAAGAAAATATTCGGAGGTGAGAAAAATGCCTATGTACAAGAAGGTTATGGGAGCTTTGGGGATTATATTGCTATTGGTGGCGGGAATTAGTTTTTATGATTATCAGCAGTCTGGTCAGGCTGTGGATTTATCTACCTTATCCTCTGATAATAAGGAGGCTGCCAGTGAGAGGCAGGTGGCTGTATATGTTACAGGAGAGGTGGCAAAGCCAGGGGTGGTATATGTGCCTTGGGAAGGACGGGTAGGAGATGCCATTAATCAATGTGGGGGACTGCTGCCTACCGCCGATAGCAGTCAGGTGAACATGGCGGCTACCGTTAAGGATGGCATGGAAATTCGGGTAAAGGGGAAAGCTATATCTAAAGATGGCAATACAGGAAGCCAAGGGAATCATTCTGGTGTAGAGAGTAGTGTTGCAAGCAGGGCTTCTAAGACCAGTTCCCCTGAGCAAGGAAAAAATGCCAGTGGCGAAATAGTAAATATTAATACTGCAAATGTGGAGGAGCTGAAAAAGCTTAAGGGCATAGGGCCGGCTATGGCTCAACGGATCGTAGATTATCGGGAGGCCAATGGCAGCTTTCAAGCTCCAGAGGATATTATGCAGGTTAAGGGCATAGGCAAGGCCAAATATGCCAAGCTAAAGGAGCAAATAGCTATATGAAATATGGTCAGCATCCCAAGGCCTTTGTAAATCTGCTATTGGTTGGTCTTGTAGTAGGGATTCTACTGGCTGATGCCATGAAGCTTCAGCCATATCAAGGAGCATTTTTTTTAGGCGCCTTGCTGTTACTGCTGGTAGGAGCAGTGCTTATTAAGAAAGAGCATAAAATGGCCTGGGCTTGCCTGTGGATGAGCCTGATTCTGTTAGGGGCAGGGAGATATTATTTAGCTATAAATATAGAAGAAAACAATACAATTAAATTGGCTGGTCAGCAGGTAAAGCTGCAGGGAAAATTGGCTGAGCCACCCAATGTTACCAGAGATGAAAAGGGCAAGCTTCATCTGCAATACGTGGTGGAGGTGGAAAAGGTTTGGCAGGGAAGCAAATCCGGCAAAGCAGGTCAAGCCATGCAGGGAAAATTGCTGGTATATGGCGGGGAAGAATCTCTTAAAAAATCACCCCAACAGGGGAAAAATAAAGCAACAGGTTTAGAAGATGATACTGTTGTTGAGTCTATAGAAGGCATCTATGGTCAGGTGGGAGATGGTATTCAATTAGTAGGTAGGATTAGTGAATTTCATGACTATGGCAATCCAGGACGCATGAATAGGGTTATGAGCAATAAAGCCAAGGGTATCTGTGGCAGGGCTATGATTAGCAAATATAGTCTGGTTATAGAGCCAAGACAGGAAAAATCCTTGGCAAGGCTGGCGGAGCAGGTGCGGAAGCAATATGAATCCTATATGGCTCAGGCTATGCCAAAGCAGGATGCGGCAGCGATTTTTGCCATGCTTTTTGGTGGTTATCAGGGGATACGCCCAGAACTGCTGGAGGCCTTTACTATAACCGGTATTGTTCATATTCTTTCTGTATCCGGCTCTCATATAACTTTGATGGCTGGTACCGCAAATATTGTAGGGCGTTTTCTGCATATGTCCCCCAGGGCAACAGCAGCCTTGGCCACAGGGGTTATATTGTTTTATAGCCTTTTGGCAGGGGCTATTCCCCCAGTTATTCGCTCTGCCTTAATGGGAATTTTAACCCTGCTGGCCTTAACTACTGGCAGGGAAAGGGATGCTCAGTATATCCTGGGATTGGTGGCCTCAGGCTTATTGCTATATTCTCCTCTTTGGCTTTTTGATATTAGTTTTCAATTGTCCTTTGGAGCTACCGCTGGCCTTTTGTATTTAGCTCCCCCTCTTAGGGAAAGCCTGCGCAAGAAACTGCCGGTATTTGTGGCAGATAGTTTGGCTGTAACTATAGGTGCCCAGCTGTCTGTACTTCCAATAATCGCTTGGTATTTTAATGTGCTTTCCCTTAGCTCCTTGTTGGCCAATTTGGTGATTGCCCCTATTGTGGAATGGATTATTGTGGCAGGACTGCTGGCAGGCTTGCTAGCTAGTCTACTTCCTTTGGCAGGCAAGGTGGTTTTTCTTCTGGCCAGTGTGGTGCTGGGCTTGGTTTATGAGCTTTCCCGTTGGGTGGCGGCTTTGCCGGGAAGTCAAATCTATATGCCTACCTTCAGTTGGTGGGGGGGAATGTTGTACTATATGGGATTAGGCTGGCTGGTTATTGGTGATGAACACAGGAAAAGACTGATGTCCTGTATCGGCAGTAAATATCTGCTGGCTATGGGACAGAAGCTACGGAGTTCAAAAGGCTGGCAAGCTGTTTTCCTATTGGGAATGTTGGCAGTGATTTTCTGCTGTTGGCAGATGGGGTGCAATAATAAGGAAATGCAGGTGCATTTTATTGATGTGGGGCAAGGAGATAGTGCCCTGGTTATAACTCCACACGGCAGAGCCTTTATGGTGGATACAGGGGGAGTACGGGAAGGAAGCTATGATATTGGCAGCAGGGTGGATGTACCTTATCTCCTGCATTATGGGGTGGAAAAGCTGGACTATATTTTTCTTACCCACGCCCATGATGACCATGCAGGAGGGGTGAAAGGTATTTTGACTAAAATACCGGTAGGCGCTATTGGTATTGGTCACGAGGGAGCAGGGGATTATCTTAAAACTTTTGGCACAGGGGAAATAGGAAAAATAAAAAAGCTGCTGGTGCCCTTGCAGGAGGGCAGTAGTATAGAATTAGATGGAGTCCGGATAGATATGCTTTACTCCCCAGAGTCAAGGAAGGTGCAGGAAAGTCAGCTGCAGGCCACTGGCAATGAGTTTTCTAATCTGATACGGGTGAGCTATGGAGAGGCTTCTTTTTTATTTACTGGGGATTTGATAGCGGAGCAGGAACAGCAGGTATTGGCTAATGGCACCCATGTAGCCAGTACAGTGCTAAAGGTAGGCCATCATGGCAGCCGTACCTCCAGCAGTCAGGAATTTTTGACAGCGGTAAATCCTGGCTGGGCGGTTATTTCCTGTGGCTACAATAATAGCTTTGGCCATCCTCATAAGGAAATTCTCAATCGACTGACTAGCTGTACTAAGGCAAAAATTTTGCGGACAGATCAGCAGGGAGCCATTGTCTTTAAAACCGATGGAAAGAGCATTAAGGTTGAAAGCTTCTGCTAAACATAAAAAAATCTTCATTTTCAAGGATATTTTAAAATTTTCTAAAAATATGCATAGTTGTGTATAAATATTTAAGGAATATCAAAGTATTTATAGAAATGTGTTATTTGTTAAATCCCGTAAAATATGGGAGTATTGAAAGTATTTCTTAAATGTGATAAAATTGCGAAGTATGTATGGAATAGTGTATATTTTTATGAAAAGAGGTATTTTAAGTGGAAAAGGGAACATTCAAGCCTTATATTCCTGCGGAGAAAACTCCTTTGGAATTAACGGCGGTTTCTGTAGTGGTAGGTATGCTGCTGGCTATTTTGTTTGGCGGTGCCAATGCCTATCTGGGATTGCGTGTAGGTATGACCATATCTGCATCTATTCCAGCAGCTGTTATTTCAATGGGTGTTATTCGTGTCCTGTTGAAGCGTGATTCTATTCTGGAGAACAATATGGTTCAGACCATTGGTTCTGCTGGTGAGTCCGTAGCAGCAGGCTGTATCTTTACCCTGCCTGCTATGTTTATGTGGGCACAGGAGTGGGGTACTGAGACTCCATCCATGGTAGAGATTGCAATTGTAGCTTTTATCGGCGGTGTTCTGGGTGTACTGTTTATGGTGCCTCTCCGCAAGGCTCTTATTGTTAAGGAGCATGGTGTTCTGCCATATCCAGAGGGAACTGCCTGCTCAGAAATCCTGCTGGCTGGCGAGGGTAAGGAATCTTCTGCCAAGACTATTTTTGCAGGCTTGGGCCTGGCTGCAGTTTACAAGTTTGTAACTGATGGCCTGAAGGTATTCCCAAGTGAAATCGCTTATAGCTTTGAGCGTTTCAAGGGTTCCGAGATTGGTATAGATGTACTGCCAGCATTGCTGGGTGTAGGTTACATCTGTGGTTATCGTGTATCCGCTGTATTGTTTGCAGGATCTATCCTCATGTGGTTCTGCATCCTGCCATGTATTGCTTTCTATGGTGCCGATGAGGTAATATTCCCTGCAACCAAGATGATTCAGGAGCTTAGCACTGGTGCTATGTGGAGCAGCTTCGGTCGCTACATCGGCGCTGGTGCTTTAGCAGCTGGCGGTATTATCAGCTTGGTAAAGGCTCTGCCTTTGATTGTTGATACCTTTAAGAAGTCCATGGTCAGCTTTGGCGGCGGTCATACCGCTCTGCGTACTGATAAGGATCTTTCCCTGAAGTTCATTATTGGCGGCGTTATTGCTATGGCTGCCTTGATGGTAATTGTACCTGTTATTCCAATCAGCCCAATGGGTGCTGCTTTGGTAGTTATCTTTGGTTTCTTCTTTGCTACTATATCCTCCCGTATCGTAGGTATTGTAGGCTCCAGTAACAACCCTGTTTCCGGTATGACCATTGCTTCCCTGCTCTTCATCAGCATTATCTTTGTAGCTAATGGCAATGTAGGTCAGGAGGGCATGATGGCAGTTATTGCTATCGGCTCCATTATCTGTATTGTAGCAGCTATTGCTGGTGATACCTCTCAGGATTTGAAGACCGGTTATATTCTGGGTGCAACTCCTGTTAAGCAGCAGATGGGTGAGCTAGTTGGTGTGTTTGTTTCTGCTCTGACTGTTGGTGGCGTACTGTACCTGCTGAATGCTGCCTGGGGCTTTGGTTCCAAGGAGCTGGCAGCACCACAGGCTATGCTGATGAAGATGATCGTAGAGGGCGTTATTACTGCTAACCTGCCTTGGGATTTGGTATTCATGGGTGCGGCTATTACAGTAGCAGTTGAGCTGTTGGAACTGCCTGTATTGACTTTCGCTATCGGCCTGTATCTGCCAATCTATCTGACGGCTCCTCTCTTTATCGGTGGTTTGATTCGCCGTATCTGGGAGGCTAAGAAGTATCAGTCTGACAAGATTAAGGAAGCTGCTATTAACAACGGTACTCTGATGGCCTCTGGTATGATTGCCGGTGAGGGTATTGTAGGTATTGTACTGGCTCTGCTGGCAGTGCTGAATGTAGATACTGATATCTCTGGCACTATTAATCTGGGTGAAATTGGCTCTATTGTTGCTTTTATCGCTTTGATTTGTGTAATGATTTACACCATTGAGTCTGGTAAGAAGAATGCTTAAGTCCAAGAATATTTTTGACCTAAGGTATCGCCGCAACCCTGACCTGCAATGGAAGATGTTGGAGGATGGTACCGTTGAGCTGGCCATGGAGCATAAGGGCGTTTTTGCGGCCATAGCTCACAAGGTCTTTAAGCGTCCCTCTACCAGCTATATCAAGCTGGATGAGCTAGGCAGCTTTGTGTGGCAGGAACTTGCATCCAGTCAAGATGTGAAAACTGTATCTGAGGCTGTGCACAGTCGTTTTGGGGAAAAGGCTGAGCCGTTGCTGCCTAGATTGGGACAGTTTTTCAATCTCTTGGAGCGTTATGGCTTTATAACGAGGTGTCCGTAGTCCCAGCATCCATAGCTGGCGGGAGGTTGTACCAATGACAGGGTGGAGCTAATATCTACACCCTCGTCGAAACCCCATTGAAAGAAAATGCAAAGGCATTTTCTTTGAATAATATAGGGGTTATAGTGAGAGTAAAGTAATTGATAGGCAATGGGGCGTGTGGCCCTGTGAAATCCGTCTGTATTGGGGAATGCAGGCGGATTTTTCATTGCTAGAAAACTGGTTTCTGCATATAATTAATACAGTGGGCAGAAAACGGAGAGAAGTAGGCAGGTGAAAAAATATGAACTATGGTGAGCTAATGGCAGGGCTGCGGCAGGGAAAAATTGGTCATTTGTACCTGCTGGCAGGAGAGGAAGCCTATTATATAGATAAGGCCAGGGAGGCTCTGCTGAAGATATGGCAATGTCCTATGGAGGATGTGCAGGTGGCAGACGGCACATCTCTTAGCGAGATTATGACCTTGGTGGAGTCTGTGCCATTTTTGACAGACAAAAATGTAGTATGGGTTAAATCTGCGGCTCTTTTCAAGGATAAAGGTGAAAGCAGCAGTAAGAAATTAGAAGAAAAATTTCATGCTATGCTGCATAATATACCTGAATTCAGTTATGTGATTTTTGAATATCATGGCAAGCCGGACAAGCGGAAAAAGCTGTACAAGATTCTGGCTGAGGCTGGCATAGTTATGGAGTCGGAGCCTATTCGGGCCAGCAATATTGGGGACTGGTTACAGGGAAAGCTGCAGGAGCTAAATAAAAATATGGATAGGCAGGCCTATGAATACATGGTAGGAGCTGTAAGCAGTATGCAGACTGTGGATTTGGCTTTTCTTAATAAGGAGCTGGAAAAGCTGGCTTTGTTCCTAGGGCCAGAGCAGCGGCAGATTACCCGCCAGCATTTGATGCAGGCTTTTTCCGACGTGCCAGAAATTTCCAGCTTTGCTATGCTGAATGCCATTGGTGCAGGGCAAACCGCTAAGGCTTTGCAATTATTTCAACGACAACTGGATAATGGTGTGTATTTTGCTTTGACCGTAGGTTTGGTGGCTAGGCAAATCCGCCTGTGGTGGCAGGCCCAGGCCTTGCAGGCTCAAGGTGTTCGAGGCCGTGCCTTGGCTGGCAAATTGGGACAGCCTCCTTTTATTGCCGAAAAAACAGGTCGGGAGGCGGCCAGCTTTCCGCCGGGACTCTTAAAGAAAGCCTTGCTGGCACTGTCTGATGCGGATTATGGGCTGAAAACCGGGCAGGCAGATTTGGTGGAGTTAGAGGCTGTGATTATCATGCTGGCCAATCGAGGACGGGATAATTTATGAAAAAGGAATTTGGTATATATATACATATTCCCTTTTGCCGGCAAAAATGCTTTTATTGTGATTTTCCCTCCTTTGCTGGACGGGAGAAAAAAATTGATAAGTATTTGCAGGCCTTGGAGCAGGAATTTGCTTTATTAAGGCAAAGGCTGTACCCAAAAGATAATGTCAGAGATACAGAAAGTAAATTTGCTCCTCGAACCATATATATAGGGGGAGGCACTCCCACCGCCCTTAACGCCCATCAACTGAAAAAGCTATTGGAAATTGTCCAAAAATATGTGACTGTGGCAAAGGCGGAGGAATTTACGGTAGAAATGAATCCCGGCACCGTAGACAGGGAAAAGCTATTGCTTCTGCAACAGGCAGGAGTAAATCGCCTTAGTGTAGGGGTACAGTCCTTTGATGATCATTGCTTGCAAAAAATAGGCCGTATTCATACTGCTCAGGATGCAGTAAATACCATTGAATTGGCTCATAATTTAGGCTTTGATAATATCAGCTTGGATTTAATCTATGGCTTGCCACAGCAGGATAGGGAGATTTTAACCCAGTCGGTGGAAAGGGCTTTGACCTTGTCGGTTCAGCATATATCCATTTATGGCCTGCAGCTGGAGGAGGGCACAGCTTTTCAGCGAATGGCGGATATGGGGAAATTGCAGCTGCCAACAGATGAACTGGTGGAGGCAATGCATGATTATATAGTGGAAAAATTACCAGAGGCTGGGTATCAGCGGTATGAAATCTCCAATTATGCTCTGCCTGGATATGAAAGCAAGCACAATCTATCCTATTGGCAGGATGTAGACTATCTGGGGCTAGGTTCTGGAGCTCATAGCTATTGGCAGGGAACCCGCTACGAAAATCCCAGAAGTATAGATGATTATATCTCTGTGCTGGAAGCAGGCAGGTTGCCAGCTAACTTAGAGGAGCAGGTGGATAGACAGGCTCATATGGAGGAGTATTGCTTTCTGGGCTTGCGAACTACGGCAGGCATTGACAAAAATCTCTTTCAGCAGAAATTTGGGGTGGATTTGTTTACAGTTTATGGCAGAACTATCGAGAAGCTGGTGGCGCAGGACTTGCTGCAGCATACAGCTAATGGCATTGCTTTGACTACTTTGGGCATGAAATACGGCAATCAGGTTTTCGGGGAATTTTTATTGTAAAAAATATTTTACTTTGACTTATTGACATTTTGACAAATAAGAGGTATATTATTTTCAGAAGTTAGCACTCACCTGATTGGAGTGCTAACAAGAGGAGGCTGAAAAATGTTGAAAGGGCTTGATGATCGCAAAAAGCGAATTTTGCAGGCTGTAGTTCAGGACTATATATCCTCTGCTGAGCCTGTAGGCTCTCGAACCTTGGCCAGAAAATATGACCTGGGGGTTAGCTCAGCCACCATCCGCAACGAAATGGCGGATTTGGAAATGCTGGGATATTTGGAGCATATTCATACCTCCTCTGGCAGGATTCCTTCCTCCAAGGGCTATCGGCTTTATGTGGACTCACTTTTGCCTGTCCAGCCCATGAGCGAGGAGGAAAAGGCTGTTATCAACAAATGGTACCAAAACAAGGTACAGCAGGTTGATCAGGTTTTTCAGGAAACGGCCAAAATAATCTCTCGGCTCACCAGAAATGTTTCTCTGGTGCTGGCGCCTCAGATTTCCCAAGCGGCTTTTCGCTGTATGCAGTTTCTGCCCTTAGATGACCATCGGGTTATTGCAGTGCTGATGACAGATGCAGGCTTTGTGGAAAACAGGATTATGGAAATGCCAGCCGGGGCTGCCTTTGAAGATTTTCAGCGCATGGCAGCAGTGATAAATGGATGTCTGGCGGGACATACTCTAGGAGCAATCCAAAAGAGCAGTCTAAAGCAGATTCAGGGAGAGATTGGCGATAGTGGTCTTTATGAATCCGCCCTGCAGCTTATTAACAAGGCTCTGGATTCCCAGAAGAAGGAAAGGCTTTATCTGGGAGGCACCACGGAAATGCTGGAGCAGCCTGAGTTCCACAATGTGGACAAGGTAAAGGACTTGCTGATAATGCTGGAAAAGGATCAGCTGATGAAGGATATTCTCAAAGCACATTTAGGGGATGGCCTTACCGTCAGCATTGGTCAGGAAAATGATTACAGCGGCATAAAGGATTGCAGCATTATTACTGCCACCTATCATCTGGATGGGGAGCTGCTGGGATCTATGGCAGTGCTGGGGCCAACCCGCATGGAATATGGCAAGACCATGTCCTTGCTGAATTATATGAATCAAAATCTCACTGAGGTAATCAAAAGGTTGCATTGGTAGGAAAGATAGAAAATATGAAGAGGTGAAGGTTAATGCCTTTGGAGAATGAAGAAATGAAGAAAAATGAAGATATAGAGCAGCAGACTACTGAGCAAGCTGAGGTAGATACAGCAGAGAACACTACTGAGGAGCCACAGACCGCCGAAACTCAGGCTGGAGAGGCGGAAGCTTCTCAGGAAGCTGCTGAGGAGGCAGAGGGCCAGGAGGCTGCCGAGGAATTGGAAGCTGTAAAGAAGCAGCTGTCTGAGGGTGTGGAGCGCATGAAGCGCTTGCAGGCAGATTTTGAGAATTTCCGCCGTCGTACCCGTCAGGAAAAGGAAGAATTGTCCAATATGGTAGTACAGGATTTTATCAAGGATCTGCTGCCAATGATTGATAATTTTGATAGAGCTATGGCTGCGGAAGCAGCTGATGGCGCCAAGTTCCAGCAGGGTGTGGAGATGATTTACAACCAGCTGGCAGAAATATTGAAAAACAAGGGCTTGGAGAAGATTGACACCACTGATGCCAAATTTGATCCCAATTTCCATCAGGCAGTAATGCGGGTGGAAAATCCAGACCTTGAGGATGAATCCATTGCTATGGAGCTGCAAAAGGGCTATATGGTTAAGGGCAAGGTTATCCGTCCTGCCATGGTTCAGGTTGTAGCAAATAGCTAAAATAAATTTGTAAAGGTTCTTATTTTATAAGGAGGAAATAGATTATGTCTAAGGTAATTGGTATTGATTTGGGTACTACTAACTCTGTAGTATCTGTTATGGAAGGCGGCGAGCCTACAGTTATTACAAATCCAGAGGGTAGCAGAATTACTCCATCAGTTGTTGGCTTCACCAAGACTGGTGAGCGTCTGGTAGGCCAGCTGGCAAAGCGTCAGGCTGTATCCAACCCTGACCGCACCATTTCTTCTATCAAGCGTCATATGGGTGAGAAGAACTACACTGTAACTGTTGATGGTAAGAGCTACACTCCACCTGAGATTTCTGCCATGATTCTGCAGAAGCTGAAGGCTGATGCTGAGGCTTATCTGGGTGAAAAGGTAGACAAGGCAGTTATTACTGTTCCTGCTTACTTTAATGATAGCCAGCGTCAGGCAACCAAGGATGCTGGACAGATTGCCGGCTTGGATGTACTGCGTATTATCAACGAGCCTACTGCTGCTGCTTTGGCTTATGGTATTGACAAGGACGAGACTCAGACCGTTCTGGTATTTGACCTGGGCGGTGGTACCTTCGATGTATCCATTATGGATATTGAGGATGGCGTATTTGAGGTTCGTGCTACCAATGGTGATACCCATCTGGGCGGCGATGACTTCGACCAGGCAGTTATGAACTGGATTGTAGAGGAGTTCAAGAAGGAGAACGGCATTGATTTGTCTGCGGACAAGATGAGTGCTCAGCGTGTTATCGAGGCTGCTGAGAAGGCTAAGATTGAGCTGTCCAACATGGTTTCCACCAATATTAACCTGCCATTTATTACTGCTGATGCCAGCGGCCCTAAGCATTTGGATCTGACCTTGACTCGTGCAAAGTTTGATGAGCTGACTGCTGATCTGGTTGAGCGTACTATGGTTCCTACCCGTAAGGCTATGGAAGATGCAGGCATCTCCAGCAGCGATATTACCAAGGTTCTCATGGTTGGTGGTTCTTCCCGTATTCCTGCTGTTCAGGAAGCTGTTCGCAAGTATTTGGGCAAGGAGCCTCATCGTGGTATTAACCCTGATGAGTGTGTATCTGTTGGTGCTGCTATCCAGGGTGGTATTCTCTCCGGTGATGAGACCAACGCCAAGGACGTAGTTCTGCTGGATGTAACTCCATTGTCTCTGGGTATTGAGACTCTGGGCGGTGTTTGCACCAAGATTATTGAGCGTAACACCACCATTCCTACCTCCAAGAGCCAGGTATTCTCCACGGCAGCTGATAACCAGCCTGCTGTTGAGATTCATGTTCTGCAGGGCGAGCGCGAAATGGCTGCCGGCAACAAGACCTTGGGCCGTTTCAGCCTGACCGATATCCCACCTGCTCCTCGTGGAGTTCCTCAGATTGAAGTTACCTTTGATATTGACTCCAATGGTATCGTACATGTATCTGCCAAGGATCTGGGTACCGGCAAGTCTCAGAACATTACCATTCAGTCTGACAGCGGCATGAGCAAGGATGATATTGACCGTATGGTTAAGGAAGCTGAGGCTCACGCAGCTGAGGATAAGGCCCAGAAGGAAAGCATTGAGATTCGCAACAATGCTGACTCCATGGTATATCAGGCTGAGAAGCTCATTAAGGAAATGGGCGACAAGGCAGAGGCTGGCCAGGTAGACAAGGCCAAGGCTGCTATTGAGAAGGTAAAGGAAGCTTTGAAGGGCACCGATACTGAGGCTATCAAGAAGGCTACTGAGGAGCTGCAGGAGCCACTGCATGCTATCAGCGCAGCTGCTTATCAGCAGGCACAGCAGGCTCAGCAGGCAGCCGGCGGTCAGCAGGGTGGTCAGGCAGGCCAGCAGCAGTCCAGCGGCAAGCAGGATGACGATGTAATCGATGCTGAGTTTACTGAGAGCAAATGACGAGGTGTCCGATGTCCCCTATTTTTATAGGTGACGGGAGGTTGTGCCCTTTACAGGGTGTGGCAAGTATCTCTACCCTCGTCGAAACCCCGTTGTGAGAAAATGCAAAAGCATTTTCTTTGAATAATGTAGGGGTTATAATTAGATGAAATTTTGAGTATGGGCTGCCGCCCTGGTGTATGTGTCAATGTTCACTGCCTAGAGGTGGCAGCTCATATTTGTGTTAATAGGTAAAGGTGAGATAAATGAGCGAAAAGCGGGATTATTATGAGGTCCTGGGTATCAAAAAGGGAGCCTCTGATGATGAAATAAAGAAAGCCTATCGTAAAATGGCGATTAAATATCACCCGGACCGCAATCTGAACAACAAGGAAGATGCTGAGAAGCATATGAAGGAAATCAATGAGGCCTATGATGTGCTGAAGGATCCTCAGAAAAAGGCTCAGTATGACCAGTTCGGTCATGATGCTTTTGCTCATGGTGGCGGTGCCGGTGGTGCTGGCGGCGGCTTTGGTGGCTTCGGCGGTTTCGGCGGCGGTGGCTTTAGCGGCGGCTTTGGCGATTTTGGCGATATTTTTGACACCTTCTTTGGTGGTGGCCGTAGTCAGGCTCGTCGTAATGGCCCAGAGCAGGGTGCGGATCTGCGCATTGATGTGGAGCTGACCTTTGAGGAAGCAGCCTTCGGTGTGGAGAGAGAGCTAAAGGTTCCTCGTACTGAGAATTGTACTGCCTGTGGCGGTACTGGTGCAGCCAAGGGAACCAGCCCAGAGGAATGTCCTCAGTGTCATGGCAGTGGTCAGGTTCAGTCCTATGCCAATACCCCATTTGGCCGTATGGTAAATTCCCATGTCTGCGAGCGTTGCAGTGGTACAGGCAAGATTATCAAGACTCCATGTAAGGAATGTGGTGGTCGTGGCCAGAAGAAGGTTACCAAGAATATCAAGGTAAAGATTCCAGCTGGTATTGATGAGGGACAGCGCATCAGAGTTGCTGGTGGCGGTCAGGCAGGCCGGCGTGGCGGCCCTAGCGGTGATTTGTATGTTTATGTATATATCAAGCCACATGAGCTATTTACCCGTGAGGGCTATGATGTAATGTGCCAGGTGCCTATAACCTTTGTACAGGCAGCATTGGGTGATACCATTGAGGTGCCAACCATTCATGGCAAGGTGGAGATGAAGATTGCGCCAGGTACTCAGTCCGGTACTGTAATGCGTCTCCGGGGCAAGGGTATTCCTATGCTGAGAAGAAATGGCAACGGCGACCAGCACGTAAGAATCAAGGTGCTCACACCCCAGAAGCTGTCAGATAGACAGAAGGAACTGCTGAAGGAATTTGGCGAGCTAAGCGGAAACAAGGTAAATCCAGAGCAGGATAGCTTTTTGAATAAAATTAAAAAGCTGTTTAAGGATTAAATTCTGAAGTTTACGAAATACAGGGCAGATGTTACAATATAAGGGTAACGTCTGTCTTTTATTTTGTTCATATAGAGGAGGATTTTGGATGAAGTGGTGTGAAATAAGCATTCAGACCAGCCATGAGGCGGTGGAGCTGATAGCTGAGATTTTTCGGGATTTAGGTGCTTCTGGCGTGGTTATTGAGGATCCAGAGCTGGTAAATGACTATATAACCTCTGGCAAATGGGACTATACAGATATTCCTATTGCCAAGGAAACTGAGGTAGTTGTGGAAAAGGCTTATCTGCCAGTTAATGGGGAGCTGGAGGGAAGAATCCAGACCTTGCAGCAGGAGATTAAGGCCTTGGAAAGCCGTGGTGTCAATACGGCTCCTGCTGTGCTGACTACAGCAGAGCTGCAGGACGAGGATTGGTCAGACACCTGGAAGCAGTATTTCCATACAGAAAAGCCAGGAGAAAGAGTGGTTATCAAGCCTACCTGGGAGGAATATGCACCACAGGGTGATGAGGTTGTCATAGAGCTGGATCCAGGAGCAGCCTTTGGTACAGGCACCCATGCCACCACTTCCATGTGCATCCGTCAGCTGGAGAGGCTGGTAAAGCCGGGCATGACTGTCTTTGATGTGGGCACCGGTTCTGGTATTCTCTCCATTATCTCTGCTAAGCTGGGGGCAACAAATATTCAGGCTGTGGATTATGATGATTCTGTGTTGAAAATCGTGGAGGAAAATCTGGAGCAGAATAATGTACAGGATATAATCTCTGTAGCCCAGAGCGATTTGATGCAAAATGTGCATGGCAAGGCAGAATTGGTTATCGCCAATATCATTGCAGATATAATTATCCGTCTCTTTGATCAGCTGGATGAACATTTGGAACAGGGCGGCACCCTGCTAACCAGCGGCATTATTGAAGACAGAATAGAGGATGTATTAGCAGCCGCCGAAAAGCACGGCTACGGAGTAGTAGAACGGATGGAAAACAAAGGCTGGGCATGTATAACATTCAAACGCAAGGTTGATATGTAAATCAATTTATTGTGGGAGGAAATTGCTATGAAAAAAATAGATGTAAATTCAAAGCCTAAAAAGATTTTGACTAGCAAAGATGATGCTAATATTGCATATCGCATCAAGCAAATATCCCAGGAATTGATTAAGAAAAATCATCAGGCGTATAAGGAATTGGCGTATAAATGAATAAAGAGATAGATTTTCAAATCGATTACAGGAAGCCACTGTTATTAGCAGCTATTTGCCGGGGAGACAATTATTATGCAACCTTTAAAATTATGCGATGAGATTCTACAAGTAGTTTTGGGAGAAAAACCATATTCTTTCTATGCATATTTCAATGATGGCACAGTACACTATTACGATGCCGAAAAATTGATAAAAAGTGCTGGGGATGACAGTGTTTTTGCTGCCTTGAAGGATATAGAAATATTTAGAAATAAAATTACAGTATTGTGTGGTACTGTGGCATGGGATTTACGAGGAGATAGAAATCCCGCAGAATGTATAGATATTGCTCCTGATGTTATACATGAAGGCATGTTGGTAAGAGATCCGTTAGAAAAAATAGCCCATGTTTAAAACTACAAGTGCAACAAAAAGGCTGGACTGAGGAATCAGACCAGCCTTTTGATGTGCAGGGATTTAGGAAATGGCAAATATTGCACCTAAATTTATGGTAGCAAAATGTAGTCGGCAGAATACTTTTTGGTTATTAAAATGTATCAAGGAATTACATTTTGGGAACATAACCCTTTGTTAAAGCATGGCACTGATATGGCGCCAAGGAGAATTTTACATGTTGTATAAATGATACTATTAGAATTTTTCTAGACTTCTATGTAGACTATTAGTATACTATGAATTATAGGTGGACAGATAACAGAACGGAAACAAAAAAATCAATGTCCGTAACATCGTGAGGTAGGGATATTTATGAATAAAACAAGCATTGTAATATTAAGCTATAATACATATAATTTAACAAAATTCTGCATAGAGAGTATTCGCAAATACACGCCTGCTGGCAGCTATGAGATAATCGTGATAGATAATGCCTCTCAGGATGCTTCTGTGGCATGGCTGAAAAGGCAGAAGGATATAAAGCTGGTTTGCAATAAGGAAAATAAAGGTTTTCCAGGTGGCTGCAATCAAGGCATGGAGCTAGCTGAAGAGGGCAATGATATTTTGCTTCTGAACAGTGATACCATTGTTACTCCTAGGTGGTTGGAGAATATGCAGATAGCTTTGTACAGTGAACCAAAGGTGGGGGCTGTTAGTTGTATAACTAATAGTTGCTCCAATTGGCAACAGGTGGAGGTAAAATATCAAAATTATGATGAACTGATTGCTTTTGCAGAAAAAATTAATCATTCCAATCCGACCTTGTGGGAGATACGGCCAAGATTGGTAGGTTTTTGCTATCTTATCAAGAACAAAGCTTATCAGATAGCAGGCTTCTTGGATGAAAGATATGCACCTGGAAATTACGAGGATGATGATTATTCCCTAAAGCTGATAATGGCTGGATACAAGCTCTTAGTGTGTGGAGACACCTTTATTCATCATTATGGCAGCGCTTCCTTTGGCAAGCATACTACGCCAGAGGAGCAGGCAGAAAAAGCACGCAAATATGCAGCCTTACTACAACGCAATCAAGGATTGTTTATCGAGAAATGGCAGGTAACGCCAGATTATGGCTCAGCTCACAATGTTATTTTTGATGTAAGCATATCAAAGGAGGACGTTGCAAGAATCTTTGTAGTTGGTTGCAACACGGGGATGGATATTTGCTATCTGCAAAATAAATATCCTTATGCACAAATATCAGGAGCCACAGAAAACTGGATGGAGGCGGCTTTGGCAGGTAAGTATCTAGATGTTAGCTATTGCCCTAATCTGGAACAGGATGTCTTCAAACTGCTGACAGGAAAATATGATTATATTCTGTTAGCAGAAAAAGATAGACAGTATGAGGATTTTGATAGCTATGTCGCCAAATTAATGGAATATTTGGCACCAGAGGGAAGTATTAATATTAGTGAGTAGCACGACAAAATAACGAAATTAGTTCATTTGTATTAAGGAATTGGTGATAAATATGTATGCTGAATTAGAGATAAAACAATTTGGACCTATAAAAGAATGCAATTTATCGATTAAACAAGTTACAGTTTTTACAGGAGAGCAGGCAGCGGGAAAAAGCACGATTGCGAAATTAGTGTACTTCTTTTTATCTCTAAGGGATGTATTATGGCATGGACAAATTAATAATTATGATGGTATAGAAAAACGTAGTAAATGGTATCAAAATATAGATTTAGAGCTTGATAAATATTTTTTTAGAATTTTTGGTGAATGTGATTTGAAGCCGGATTTATATATAAAGTATCATTATGGCTCTGGTGAATATATCGAAATTGAGCAAAAATCTAAATATGAAATAATAGTAAGTTTATCTCCTGGGATTGACCATTATTTATCTAAATGGTCAGAGGAAAATGACAATGTTTTTGATAATAGTGATAAATGGAAAGAAAATTTAGATAATCTTTTAGATAATAGCGAATATATTTATATACCAGCAGGCCGTAGTGCTAGTTCCATATTTGGCAAAATATTATCAAATTTCTTGTTGACCATGGATAAAACACAACAGGATTTGATTGATTTTTGCAATATGAAGTATTTTGCAACTATATTCAAATTGGCACCTTCCTATGAACAGGGGATAGATAATTTTTACTTACGCAGATGGAATGAATTTTCAGATAAAGAAAAAGATATTCTTCATAAAGCAATGTCGTTGTCTGAAAAAATATTGCGTGGAAGTTATCGAAATTGGCATGGTACGGAAAAAATTATTTTATCTGAATCAGGTGAAATGGTAGATTTGGTAAATGCTTCATCAGGTCAACAGGAATCTGTGTGGATTATTAATTTATTAATACACTATATTATGTCGCCAAAGCCAGCAGTCATTATCCTAGAAGAACCAGAGTCACATTTATATCCAGATGCGCAGCAATTAATAACAAAACTTATTTCCTTGGCTGGCCAGGATAATCAGATTGTGTTGACTACGCACAGCCCTTATGTTTTGGGGGAATTAAATAATATGCTATATGCAGCTAGAATAGGGAATATGGTAGGAAAGGAAAAAATTAATAATATTATACCTGAGTGCTACTGGTTGAAATTTAATCTTTTAAAGGCATATCATATACATAATGGTGGCGCAAGCGAATGTGTAGACGATGAAATAGAACTCATAGAAAATGAGGTTATAGATGGAGCTTCGGATGCTATAAGGAAAGAGTTTGATAATATTCTGGCGATAAAAATGGAGAATCTGAAAGATGATGCTAACTGACGAAAAATCATTATGCAAGAGAAATCAGAAAATAATAGTATCAAGAGACAAAGGAAATAAAAGAGAGCATAGAACTATTAATAGAGACGGAATATATAAGGTCAGGCAATATAAATTAGATGGAGATATCTTTAATAATGTAAAATGCTGTGATTACTTGATCTTGAATGATACTGAGGGTAAGGAAAAGGCTATTTATATTGAATTAAAAGGTGGAAATGTAGATGAAGCAATTCCGCAGCTAAGAAATGCTAGAAAGCTTACGGAAAGTGAGTTGACCGTGGCTAGGAAAAACGTAATGTATAGAATAATTTGTAGCAGAACTCCTACTCATAAGATTAACTCCAGTAAAATGTTGAAATTTAAAGAAGAGGTGGGGAATAGATTAGTAGTCACAGAAAATCGTTATGAAGAAATCTTGTAATGATATGTGCAGATATTTTTGCTTTAATAAATAGTATGAAATTTTCGATATAAAATATAAGGATGTTCTAAGTAGATTAGTCTACACCTGCTAGCAACAGGTAGGATATCACAAATGCAATGGTAGGGTGGTGTTGTCCCATGCCTATTTTTATGGTGGGATTATCCGCAAAAATGAATAAAATTTTAAGCCTAGGAGCAAAGCTCGTAGGCTTATTTTCGTGAGGAAAATTATGATTATGAATGTGTCTTGTCTTGACTTTAAGCAGTACGTAAGAAAAGTTTATCTAGATAGGGAGCAATCAGTTGTAGGCGTAACATTGGGGGAAGGCTCTTATTTAGTTCAAGGTTCCTTAGAATTTGGTGGGTCTCAATGCCATGTGTTAATAGGTAAGTATTCTTCTGTTGCTCATGGAATTAAATTTATGGTTGGCATGAATCATGATAGCAGATGTGTAAGCACATATCCTTTTCAGGAAGTTTTTGAGGGTGTGTTTGATAAAAATGCTGAATTGCACCCACAATGTAATCATTGTCAAATTATCATAGGTAATGATGTATGGATTGGTGCGTATGCGACCATAATGGGGGGCGTGAAGATTGGCAATGGTGCTGTAATCGGTACGGGAGCTGTTGTAGCCAAGGATGTGCCTCCTTATGCAGTAGTTGTGGGCAATCCAGCTAGAGTAATCAAATATAGATTTGATGAAGCTACTATTGAATGGTTGCAGAAGCTGCGCTGGTGGAATTGGACACCAGAAAAAATAAAAGCTTGTTGGCCAGAAATGGAAAATATGGAGGCTTTCAAGGAAAAATATCGCGAAATTCCTACAACGAAAATTAGTGCGGAATGCCAAGAATTGCAGAATATTATTAAGCAATTTAAAGAGGAAGGGTATCAATTCTATTATTTTATGCCTGATTTGTTATCCAAAGAAAAAATATGGCAGACTGTTTTAAGCAAATTCGCGAATGGAACGGATAAGAAAATTCTATTTATAGATATGCCAGCAGATATACCGAGCAATGTTAAATCTAAATTTAAGCAATTGATAAACAGTTATCAGCAGGGACAGTTAGTGTTGAATCAATCTAATGAGGATTATGAGGGCAAACATATAATATCCTTGATGGATTATATAATTACTACCAAGGAAGCAGATTCGTCTTTTATTGCAGATATAGCAGCTAGCGCAAAGGTTAAAATTTTGTATGGCATGGATGAATTTTAGGAGTGTACTAAACAGATGAATTTACTTTTTATTGGAAACAGCATTACAAAACATGGCAAATGTTCTTATTGGCCTGGAGAATGGGGCATGGCAGCTAGTTCCCAAGAGAATGAGTATGTTCATTTATTGGTTAATAAATTACGTAAAAGTGGGCAACATGTAGAATATGCGGATATTAATTTCTTTAAATGGGAAATAATGGATCACGATAGAGATGAGGTATTGCCTTTACTAGATGATTTGCTAGATAAATCTTATGATTACATTATAGTGCAGTTGGGTGAGAATATATCCTCTGTGGCTAATTTGGAGGGAGATTTTCGTTCTCTTTTGACATATTTACAGAAATCATGTTTAAAGGAAAATATTTTGGTTTGCAGTTCTTTTTTTCAAAAGGATGATGTAGATAATATAAAGAGAAATGTATGTTCTCAGGGGGGCGAACAATATGTATACTTTGAAGATATTCGTTGTATTGCCCCATATATCGCCGGTGATAATATTAAAATAAAGTTGGATAATAAGATTTTTCATATTAATCATGCTGGAGTTGCTATTCATCCAGGTGATAGGGGTATGGAGATATATGCAAATAGATTGTTTGAGGCTATTACTCATAAGAAAAATGAGATAAAGCACGTTAGGAGTAAAAAAATGAAACCGGATTCAAATAAAATATTGTTTATTATACAAAAAGAAAATGAGGACCATTATGCAGCATGCATAAAATCCATACAAGAGTTAGAAATGCCTCAGGGCATGACCTCGGAGATATTATCTTGGACGCAGAATGATGCGAATGCTAATTGTAGTCAGTTATATAATTCTATAGCAAAAGGAAATGATGCTAAATACAAAATTTATCTACCAGACACCACCTGTTTTGTTTATGAAAAAGCACTGCTGGATATGGTGAAAATTTTTGCATCTGATTATGAAATTGGTATGTTGGGAGTGTGTGGCGCTAAATCACTGCCTATTAGCGGTCGATGGCAGGAGTCTGATACTAAGGTTGGCAGTAAATATGTATTGCATGATGATGGTAGTGTATCAGAAGAAAAATATAGTACTCCTTCTGATGTCTGTGAGAATGTGCAATGTATTAGTCAAATTATGTTGGCCACACAATATGATATACCTTGGCATGAATTGGCTGATACGGATTGCTATGCAACAGCTCATTCTTTTGAATTTGGCCGTCAAGGTTATAAGGTTGTTGTCCCACAGCAAAACATTACATGGTGCTTGTCAATGGTTCATGAAGCTAATTCGTTGAGTAGCATAGAGAATATGTTGCGAGAATATGCACCATATTTGCAGTCAAAGAACTTGACTATGAAAAATGCTAGTCTGTTAGGAAATTGCGGTAGTCAGATTGTAGTAGGGGATAATTGCAAATTAGTGAATCCTGACAAAATATGGCTTGGTGATCATGTTCGTATAGGCGATAACTGTCGTATGGCTGCAACCTATAATATACGTATAGAGCATAATACGGTGATTGAGGATAGTGTAAATATAAGTGATGAGCAGGTTTTGCCTGTGAATACTTTGGCCGTTTTTGGCTCAGCATTTGAGCAAAAAAAAGGTGGCAATCTAGTAATAGGTCATCATTCTCATATAGAGACCGATGTAACTATTATTGGGGATGTGAAGATTGGCTGCGGTTGTTTAATCAAGGCTTTATCTATGTTGAATAAAGATGTTCCTAATCATTGCGTTGTAGCTGGTAATCCTGCTCAGGTTATAAAAGCGATGGATTATGAGGATGGCAAATGGATTGACATAAAAGATGATGCAGAATTGCAACATCTGTTGGAAAAAAGAAAAAAAACACAGCCAATATTGAGTATAGGTATACCTACATTTAATAGATCATGTTATTTAAATAAATGTCTTAAGGCTATTTACAAGCAGATAGGTCATGATGATCTCGTAGAGGTTTTTGTTTCGGATAATGCTTCCCCTGATAATACACCACAGGTTGTAGCAAATTATCAAAAATATTCCAGTTTAACATATCATAGAAATAAAACCAATATTGGCAGCAGAAATTTTGAGAATGTTTGGGAAAAATCTCACGGCAAATATACAGTTGCTGTTGGTGATGATGATTATTTTGGAGGAAATGCCATATACAATGCTGTTGCCTGTCTATATGCAAATCCTGAACTTTCTATTCTAAGCATGATGCCTAATAATGATAACAAATATGGTGTATATTATGGAAAAGGCATTGATGATTTTATAGATAGGGTATCATATCTTTCCACATATATATCAGGATTTATCATGAACAGGAAGTATTTTCTACAAATAGATAAACGATTAAAATTTGGCGATACATCGCTAAACCAGGTATATATTCAGTTAGAAATCCTGAGACAGCATCCTTCTTTTAGTGTATTATATGGGCATATTTTTAGAGAAGATTCAGGAGAGGGGGGCTTTGGAAGAAAGTTTCCTCTAGAGGAAAGAGGCTGCTTAGCGAAGGTGTTTATTGGTCAGTATTTTGACATATTATCTAGTTTCTTGGAGAATAAGGAAGTAGGATTGTCACTAGAGGCATTAAAAAAAGATAAAAGAAACGTAATGGAAAAATTCTTTTTGCCTTGGTGTAATATTGTTACCTCCTCGGATTGTGTTTGGAAGATAGATGAGAATGTAATGGAAATTATAAAGAAATATTACGCAGATGAGCCATATTACGAAGAAATAAAAAAAATCATAAGGAATTTTAAGAACAAGCAGGATAAGCTATTAAAATAAAAGTTTCAAAGGCAGTGGTAGAATGTTTAACAATAAAGCAATATTAATCACAGGTGGTACTGGTTCTTTTGGCAATAAAATGACCAAATATCTCCTTGATAACTATGATGTGAGAAAGATAGTTATCTATTCTCGTGATGAGTTTAAGCAGTGGCAGATGGCAGAGCGATTAAAGGATTATGCGGATAAGCTGCGTTTCTACATTGGGGATGTGCGGGATGCTCAGCGTCTTCATAGGGCTTTTCATGAGATTGATTATGTCATCCATGCAGCAGCGCTGAAGCAGGTGCCTGCCTGTGAGTACAATCCCAGTGAGGCGGTGAAAACCAATATTAATGGTGCTCAGAATGTTATAGACGCAGCCATTGATTGCGGTGTTAAAAAGGTGGTAGCTCTTTCCACAGACAAGGCAGTAAACCCAGTGAACCTCTATGGTGCTACCAAAATGGCCTCAGATAAGCTGTTTATTGCGGCTAATGCTTATGCCCGTGGCCGGGAGACTTCCTTTGCTGTAGTGCGCTATGGCAATGTAGCTGGTAGTCGTGGTTCTGTAATTCCCTTTTTCCACAGTCAGTTGGCAAAGGGAGTAGAGGAGCTGCCTATTACAGATTTTCGCATGACCAGATTTTGGATTAGTCTGGAGGAAGGCGTGCAGCTGGTGGTTAAGGCTTTTGAGGAAAGTATTGGTGGCGAAACCTATATCTCTAAAATACCATCCTTCAAGATAACGGACTTGGCCAAGGCTATGGGAGGAGATAATATCAAGTTGAAGGAAGTCGGCATTCGTGATGGCGAAAAGCTGGATGAGTGCATGATAACCAAAACGGATGCCCAGCATACTTATGAATATGATAAGCATTATATTATCTATCCTCACGATTATTGGTGGAATTCAGAAGTAAATAATCAGCGGGTTATTACGGGTAAGTCGGTACCAGATGGCTTTGAATATGATTCTGGTAAGAATACAGAATGGCTGTCAGTTGAGGATTTGCGGGAATTATTGAAGAAATTTTGAGGTAGATAGTAGTGAAGCTTTCAGATTATGTTATCCAATTTTTAGAGAATCAGAATGTTGAAGATGTATTTCTTTTAGCTGGTGGTGGAATTATGCATCTGCTGGATTCTTTAGCAAAAAGCCACAAAATAAATAAGTTTTATAATTTACACGAGCAGGCTTCTGGATTTGCAGCAGATGGTTATGCACAATATGGAAATAAGCTAGGTGTAGTATTTGCTACCACTGGTCCAGGGGCAACAAATGTTGTTACATCGCTGGCATCAGCATATATTGACTCTACTCCAATGCTAGTTATATCTGGTCAGGTTAAGCGAGCCGATATAACTAGTATAGAAGGGGTACGTCAGACAGGTGCCCAGGAAGCAGGTATAATACCTATAGTAAATACCATAACTAAATATGCAATAACTGTAATGAATCCCGAAGATATTCGTTATATTTTGGAAAAGGCATTTTATGAGGCGAAAAATGACAGGCCAGGGACAGTATGGGTAGACATACCGCTTGATATTCAGGCTGCTGACATAGAGCCCAATAATTTACATGGCTTTGAACCAGAAGAAATAGATCATAGTATTTCCGATGAAGATATGGAGTATATATATAATTCCTTGTTGACGGCAAAGCGTCCTTGCATATTTGCAGGAACTGGTATTATATTATCTGGCGCACGTAATGAGTTCGTTGAGATGGTTAATAAATTGCAGATACCAGTTGTAACTTCCCGTAGGGTACGTCGTTTGTTTAGAAAAGGTGATGATAGATATTTTTTTGGTAGTGCAGGAATGGTAGCTCCACGTTATGCCAATTATGTGCTACAAAATTCGGATTGCGCAATCGTATTGGGAAGTGGTTTGAGGTATTATAATACTTGCTACAATGAAGGTCATTTTGCGCCTCTAGCGAAGAAGATAATAATTAATATTCATTCTGTGGAAATAAGTAAATTAAGGATGGATGTTGACAAAGGTATCGTATGCGATGTAGGCAGCTTCATTAGAAGGTTTTCTAGTTATTGTAATGGCAAAGGTAGCTTTATCAGAGAAAAGTGGTTATCGTATTGTGATAAAATGAAATCTTTGTATCCTGCCGTTAATGAAATCCCTAAGCATAATGATGGTTTATCAGATGGTTATAGAGTGGCAGAATATATTAATAAATATGCTAGAAATGATGATATATATGTAGCATCTCCATCTGCCTTTGCATATGGTTACAATATATATGAATTGCGTGGCAATCAGGATTATGTCTGCCCAATCGGATTGGGGAGTATGGGAACAGCTTTACCGTTTGCTATAGGCGTCTGTATTGCGGCAAAACACAAGCGAGTTATATTAGGCGAGGGAGATGGAAGCTTACAACATAATATTCAAGAGCTTGCCTTACTTAAAGAATATGATTTACCTATAAAAATATTCATAGATAACAATCATATGTATAGGCAAATTTTTACGATGCAAAATACGCATTTTGCAGGGCGATTGGCTGGGTGCAATCAGGAATCTGGTTTGGCTATGCCAGATTTGGAGAGTATAGCAATGGCATATGGATTAAAGTATTATCGTATAGATAGTATGGAAGATACTGAGGCTATAGTGCAAGCTGCCTTAGAGGATGATGAACCAGTGTTAGTTGATATTATAAGCTCGTCAGAAGTTGAATATGTGCCTATTACTAAAAGCAGAGTTGGTGCAGATGGTAAGATGATTTCTTCTAAAATGGAGGATTTATATCCATTTTTGCCTATTGAAGAGCAGGAACGAAATATGAATTTATGGAAAGAGTATGAAGATGAAAGTACTTTTACTAGGCGCTAATGGCATGTTGGGAAAATCATTACACAAAGTATTAAGTTATATTACCAATATGGATATTGTTACAGTAGCTCGTAATAATGCTGATTATACACTAGACTTGTTGGATGATGCTAAATTAAAGGATTGTTTTGAATCTGTGAAGCCTGACATCTGTATAAATAGTGCTGCTATTGTTAATTTGTCTTTATGTGAAGAAAATCACAAGCTAGCTTATGACACTAATGCAAGGCTTTGCTCGAGTTTGATTGATCTAAGTAAAAATTGTAATACATATTATATTCAGATATCTACGGACCATTATTACGCAGGTGATGGCCGAAAGAAGCATGATGAAAATTATCCTGTTATTTTTTGCAACGAATATGCTAGAACAAAATACGCAGGAGAAAAATTTGCAGAATTATATAATAAATCATTGATACTTAGAACAAATATAGTAGGTTTCAAAGGCAATGATGAAAGTAAAACCTTTTTGGAATGGGCAATAGAATCAATTATTTCAAATAGTGAAATGACTTTGTTTAATGATTTTTTTACTTCTTCCATATCGACGGATCTGTTTGCCAAGGTATTAATGGATGCCATACAGCATAGATTAACAGGAGTATACAATCTGGCTTCTTCTACGGTGGCGTCAAAGGAAGAATTTATAGTTGAGTTATCAAAAAAATTATTTAACAGGTTGCCATTATATAATCAAGGCAGTGTTAATTTGTTAGGTGGGGCTAAAAGGGCAAATTCTTTGGGGTTAGATGTGAAAAGAATAGAGAATGTATTGGGATATAGTATGCCAGATTTGGAACAGGTATTATACAGTATAAGAAAAGAGTATCAGGGGATGAATTAAATATGAATTATAATAAGGAAATTTATATCAAGAAAAGAAAAATATCACTAGATACACCAACATATTTTATTGCGGATATAGCATCAAATCATGATGGTGATTTGAATCAGGCTAAGGAACTGATTTGGCAGGCCAAGGAAGCTGGAGCAGATGCTGTAAAATTTCAGCATTTTTTAGCAGATAAGATTGTTAGTGATTATGGTTTTAAGCATCTTGGCAAGCAGGCAGGTCATCAGGCAGCTTGGAAGAAAAGCGTATTTGATGTTTATAGAGAATGTGAGTGTAATAGAAGTTGGAGCCAGGAGTTAGCTGACACGGCAAAGCAGGCTAAGATAGATTTTATGACTACCCCCTATGATGTTGAGGCTGTAAATGAGTTGGATAAGTATATTCCAGCATACAAGATAGGCTCTGGCGATATAACATGGATAGATTTTATACAGATGATTGCTGGAAAAAACAAGCCAGTGTTGTTGGCTACAGGGGCTTCTGACATGTGCGATGTTGCTAGGGCGGTAGAAGCAATTATTAATATAAATAGAAATATTGTCTTGATGCAGTGTAATACAAATTATACTGGCAGTTTGGAGAACTTCAAGTATATCAATTTAAATGTGCTGAAAACATTTTCTACATACTATCCGAATATGATTTTAGGTTTATCAGATCATACTCCGGGACATGCAACTGTTTTAGGAGCTATTGCTTTGGGAGCTAGAGTTATAGAGAAGCATTTTACTATTGATAATAACCTTGTAGGGCCTGACCATGCATTTTCTATGAATCCTAAGAGTTGGAGAGAAATGATGGACTCAGCAAGAGCGTTGGAGTACGCATTAGGTGATGGGGAGAAAAAAGTGGAGGATAATGAGAAAGATACGGTTGTGGTACAGCAACGTTGTTTGCGTTTAGTACATGATGTGCAGGCAGGGCATAAATTGCAAGCCGAGGATGTAGAGGCACTACGTCCAGCTCCTGTTGACGCTTACAAGCCATATCAAAAACTTGATGTTATTGGAAAATATGTCATTAATAATATGGCTAAGGGACAGGAAATTTATGCAGAGGATTTGAGTAAAGAGGTATTGAAATGCTAAAGGGAGAATATGTTGGATTAAGGTCTGTTGAAAAAAATGATCTGCCTATATTGTTGGAATGGCGTAATCAACCAGAATATAGACAATTCTTTCGTGAGTATAGAGAACTGAACAGTGTGAATCAGGAAAAATGGTTTGCGAATAAGGTGCTTGGTGATCCGGGAACGATTATGTTCACGATTGTGAATTTGGTAGATAATAAAGTATTAGGGGCGTGTGGTTTGTGTTATATAGATTGGATTAATCGTAACGCAGATTTTTCAATCTATATAGGAGATAAAAATGTTTATATTGACGATAAATATGCGCCTGATGCAGCTAAGGTCATGATGGAATATGGTTTCAAGGAATTAAATTTACATAGGTTATGGACTGAGTTATATGATTTTGATACAAAGAAAATAGAAATGTTTCAAAAGCTTGGCTTTGTGCAGGAAGGCAGACATAGGGAGACTCATTGGACGGATGGAAAATGGTGTGATTCAGTTTATTTCTCTATGTTATCTGCTGATTTAGGGAGGTAGAATATTATGATAAATGAATTAATAGAAAAATATTCAGGTATGAATTTATTTGATAGTTTTTTAGAGCGGTATACAGAAAATAAAAATATCAGAGTGATCATATTTGGCGTTGGGGATCAAGGCATGTTAAATGCTTTGTTGCTAAAAGAAAAAGGTGTGTCAATTTACGCTTTTTGTGATAATAATGAAAACATTTGGGGAACTGTAGTTAAGGGAGTGCAGGTAATATCTCCAAATGATTTGCGCGGTATGTTACCAGAGCTTGTTGTCATAAATAATGATAGTTATCGCGATGAAAAGAGGGAGCAATTATTGAGTCTGGGGATTCCAGAGGATAATATCTGTAGTTTTGATGTATTGAATCCAATTTTTAAAAATTTTACTAAGGAATATATAGAGCAACACAAAGCAGAATTTGATCTTGTGTATGAGTTACTTGAAGATAATGCTTCGCAAGAAACATATGTGGAATATTTGAGTGGCGTAGTTACTGGGGACTTAGATCACTTTAGAAATGTAGCTGTAGGTGATGATTATTTTCCTAAAGATATATTACCTATAAGAAATGACAATGTGTTTTTGGATGTGGGGGCATACAATGGTAACACTATTGAGGATTTTATAAAACATTTTCCTGAATATGAAAAGATTTATGCTTTTGAACCCTTGGCAAGTTCAGTAAAGGCAATACAGGAGAAACATTTCAATAATACAGAAATTCATCCGGTGGCGGCATATAATAGTACAGGAAAAAAAGTTTTTTATTGTAATGATTATGGTGCTATCGCAATGATAACAACCATATTAGAAGAGGGAGCAGATCGCCAAGAGCTGCATTTACAGACAGAGGCAATAGATGATGCAGTAGGTGATTCAAAAGTGACATTCATAAAGATGGATATAGAAGGGAGTGAATTTGAGGCATTATGTGGTGCTGAACGTGCGATAAAGAATAACAAGCCATTTTTGGCAATATGTGTATACCATAAACGTGAAGATTTAATTACAATAGTGCCATATTTAAGGAAACTTGTGCCAGAGTATAAGTTTTATTTAAGACATCATTCATCTACTGGATGTGACTTAGTTTTATATTGTGTATATGAAGGAGTTGATAAAGCATGAAGAGTGATTTTAATGCTGAATTTAAACCATTGTTTAATGAGAAACGCATTCTAAACTGTACCCCTTGTCAAGGACATTTTGAATTAGTGTAGCTCCTATTTTTTAG
>SAMEA3663090__coassemble_81_pt1 | contig 54096 bp, 39 predicted proteins | sample SAMEA3663090__metabat2_low_PE_027 | metagenome-assembled genome bin SAMEA3663090 (sample SAMEA3663090) | pig gut metagenome | biome: pig gut; feature: pig-associated habitat; material: faeces | place: France | collected 2012 | reverse complement strand
GTATTGCCAATCTTCGATAATTCTGCTACCTTCGTAAAAAATCGGTCATTTCAAATAATGCCAAAGCGGGAAGTTGCAATGAATACACAAAATAGAAGGTATGACATATACCCTTAACAGGTATATCGATGTGCCTCGCTTCTTAACGAATTTAAGCCATGAAAAGATGAACATCGTGAAGCTTTTCATGCGATTAAATGAGTTTAGCAGCGTGAGGCACATCAATATAGCGCGAGCGTGCCTGTAAGGGTATATGTCATACCTATAAAAAATGTATATATAAATTTTCCTATGAGAGCTTTAGTACCGCTAGGCGAGAAAAGTAGCGAGAGCGTGCCTGAAAGGGTACTCCCATATCGCCATTAATAGGGGATAGTTTTGTACATCAATATAGCGCGAGCGTGCCTGTAAGGGTATATGCTATGCCTATGAGAAGTGTATAGATAATTGATGTATTCGGCAAATCAGAATTTGCAGAAATATATTGCAAATGTATGACAAATGATATATTATGATGGTGAGGTGATAAATATGGCACAAGCAACATTGACTGCAAGATTAGATCCTATGGACAAGCAAAAATTCGAGACTTTTTGTAATTCAGTAGGTTTAACTGTTTCTGGAGCTATTAATTTATACGTGAAAGCTGTATTAAAAAATTACCGTATCCCTTTTGATATTTCTAGTGATCCGTTTTATAGTGAAGAAAATATGAATGTATTAAGAAAATCAATTGCCCAGGCAGAAAACGGCTATACAGTTAAGCATGACCTATTAGAGGTGTCTGAATGAATTTGCTTTGGACAGAAATTGGTTGGGAAGACTATATCTATTCCAGAACCTTTGCGACATGAATTTCAGGGATGTTGGAGTAGACGTATTGATGATAAAAATTGTATAGTTTATTCCTGTGAGGGGGATACTGTTACGGTATTCCAATGTCGTACTCATTATGGTAATAAATAGATTTTTGACATTAGCAAGAAAAATTCAAAAATTGTCTTGACAGGCGGGACAATTAGTCGTATTATATAAACCATCAAAAGGAGCGTAGCTCCTGCTAATCAAATACTCAAACCATTGAATGGGAAATAGTAGCTGATTTTGCTTATCTTCAGCGAGCCGGTGCCGTGAAAGCGGGTAGGTGTGATGACCGGTGGTAAGGTTTTAGTGAATGGTCCCAGGAGGGTTCACCCAAATCCCTTGTGGAAAGTAGGCTGAAACGGTTGCTCCCGTTACAGAGCTGAGGTATCGGAGGATAACTCCCGTACCAAGAGGATATTATATCGAGTGGCACGAACATTTCGTCTCGTTAGAGGTGGATGTTCGTTTTTTGTTTATATAGCCATTGGATAGATATTGAAATTGGGTGGCACAGCGGAACCATTTCGCCCCATGTACAATCTACACAGTCAAATGTAGGTTGTACACGGAGTGAAATGGTTTTTTATTTTGAGTAAATCCAGAAAGTCCAAAGCAGCAAGAAGAAAGGAAGATGCCTTATGTTGAAGCAGTATATAGAAAAAATTATCAGTGGTCAGAATCTCACTCAGCAGGAAGCCGGAGAGGCTATGGACATTATTCTTACCGGTCAGGCCAATGATAGTCAGCTAGCCAGCTTCCTATCTGTCCTGAAAATGAAAGGGGAGTCTTTAGACGAAATTGCAGGCTTTGCCAAAACCCTGATAAGTCATGCCGACCATGTACCTCACAGCAAGCCTGTTATGTGCAACTGCGGCACTGGTGGAGATACCAAGAACACCTTCAACATTTCCACCACCGCAGCCTTTGTGCTGGCAGCCGGCGGTGTAACCGTAGCCAAGCATGGCAATCGTGGAGTATCCAGTGCCAGCGGCAGTTCCGATGTACTGGGAGAGCTGGGAGTTAGATACAATCTTACCCCTGAAAATGCTGGCAAAATCATTGATGATATTGGCGTAGCCTTCCTTTTTGCACCAGCTTTTAACAAGGCCATGAAATACGTAGCCAAAACCCGTCAGGAGCTGGGCTATAGAACAGTATTCAATCTGTTGGGGCCTATTATCAATCCAGCAGGTCTTGACTACCAGATGGTAGGAATTTACGACAAAAATCTTACAGAGCTGATTGCTGGCGTGCTAAAGGAAATCGGTGTGAAGCATGCTCTGGTTATTGCCTCTGAGGATGGCATGGATGAAATCTCCACCAATGCACCCACCAAGGTTAGCGAGCTAAAGGATGGAACAATTCGTACCTACGAAATCAATCCAGCAGATTATGGCTTCCAGCCTGGCAGCATGGCAGATTATGCAGGCGGTACACCAGCAGAAAATGCGGCAATCACCCTGCGGATTCTCCAAGGTCAGGAGCAGGGCCCCAAGCGGGATATTGTTCTTCTCAATGCAGGTGCGGCCCTTTATGCTGGCAACAAGGCAGAATCAATTGAGGCAGGCATTCAGCTGGCTCAGAAGATGATTGACAGCGGCAAGGCATTGCAAAAGCTGCAGCAGCTGGTGGCAGAAACTCAGGAGCTGGGAGCATGATTATAAAAATATGCGGTATCCGGGATATAGCCGCCGCCCAGGCTGTGGCCGTAGGGGCCGATATGATGGGCTTTATTATGAGCAGTAGATACTGGCGGTACACAGAGCCATCCACAGTCAAGGCCATTTGCCAGCAGGTGAAGCCATGCCAAAAGGTAGGGGTTTTTGTAGATGAGCCTGCCTCTCAGGTGGCAGAGCTGGCCAGAGAATGTCATTTGGATATGGTACAGCTCCACGGACACGAAACCGTAGAATACGGTAAGGAGCTAAAAAAACTGTTAGCCCATAGCCCTATAGGCATTATCAAAGCCTTTCGTTACGGTGATGATTTTACCCCAGAGCTGGCCAACAGCTATCCCGCAGATATGGTGCTTGTAGACAGCTACAGCATGAACACCGAAGGAGGCAGCGGCGTCGCCTTTGCTTGGACACAGGCGACGGACTCCATCCAACAGGTTAGGAAGCCATACCTGATTGCCGGAGGTATTACCAAGGATAATATACAGGAAGCAGAGAAAATTTTTCATCCCTATGGCTTGGATGTATCCAGCGCTCTAGAGGTAAATAAAAAGAAGAGTCCCGAATTGATTAGAGAATTTTTGACAAAGGCAGGTAAGCTATGAGAGATATACTGGCAGAAATAGTAGAAGCCAAAAAGGACGTGGTGGCCAAGGCTAAGGAACAGCTGCCACTACAACAGGTGAAAAAGCTGGCCAAAGCCCATGTAGGCTGCTTCCCTATGAATTATAGATTCAAGGCAAATGGCTGGGGGCTGATTGCCGAGTGCAAGCTCCAATCCCCTTCCAAGGGAAATTTTGGCCACCATCATACGGTGGCAGAGCTGGCTCAAGTTTACGAAAAAGCCGGGGCTGCCATGCTTTCCGTCCATACAGATGCCCATTTTCTAGGCAGAAATAAGGACATCCCTATGGTAAAGCAGTTGGTATCTATTCCAGTTCTCAGAAAAGAATTTATTATAGATAAATACCAGATATACGAATCTCGGATGCTGGGGGCAGATGCTATTTTGCTTATAGCAAGAATCCTTACCGCCCATCAGCTAAATGAATATCTCCAGCTGGCCTGGAGCCTGGGCATGGATGCCTTGGTGGAGGTACATGATGAGGAGGATATGGCCAAGGCCTTGGCAACTCCTGCCAGATTTATTGGTATCAACAATCGGAATTTGAAATACTTCCAAACCACCATTCAGAATACCTTGGATTTGCTGCCAGTGGCAGATAGAAGCCGGATACTAATCAGCGAAAGCGGTATTCACACCCTAGAGGAAGCCAAAATGCTTCGGGAAGCAGGTTTGCAGGGAATACTGGTAGGAGAGGGCTTGTCCACAGCTCCTGATGTTGAGGCCATGACCAGGGCTATGGCTCAGCTTTAGAGACCGCCCAGCATCCACCTGATAAGGAAGAATTTTAGCATAAATAAGACTTAAAATAGACGGAGGATATTATCATGACAGTAGAGAATAAAAAGGGTAGATTTGGCAAATTCGGCGGACAGTATGTACCAGAAATCGTAATGCCGGTACTGAACCAGCTGGAGGAGGCCTACGAAAAATATAGAAGAGATCCAGAATTCTTGAAAGATTTGCGTAAATACTATGTGGAGTACGCTGGCCGTCCTACCCTTTTGTATTATGCAGATAAGCTCACCAAGCACTACGGTGGAGCCAAAATTTATCTCAAGCGGGAGGATTTGCTTCACACTGGCGCCCACAAGATTAACAATGCTTTGGGACAGGCTCTTTTGGCACAGCGCATGGGCAAGAAGCAGGTAATCGCTGAAACTGGTGCTGGTCAGCATGGTGTGGCCACCGCCACGGTGGCAGCTCTCTTTGGCATGAAATGCAAGGTATTTATGGGAGCTGTGGATATTGAGCGCCAGAAACTGAATGTTTTCCGCATGAAGCTGTTGGGAGCAGAGGTGGTGCCTGTGACCACTGGTACCGGTACCTTGAAGGATGCCACCAGCGAGGCTATCCGCTACTGGGCTGCCCACATTGACGATACCCATTATATTATTGGCTCTGCTGTAGGCCCTCATCCCTATCCGACTATGGTGAGAGATTTTCAGTCCGTTATTGGTCAGGAAATCCGCCAGCAGATTCAGCAGGAAACCGGCGGCCGACTGGATTATATGATAGCCTGTGTAGGTGGCGGCTCCAATGCCATTGGCACTTTTTATGAGTTTAAGGATGATGCTCAGATAAAAAAATTCGGGGTAGAGGCTGCTGGCCGTGGCCCTGCTATGGGAGACAATGCCCAGACCTTGTCCAACCCTGACAGCCGTCCCGGTGTCTTGCACGGTGCCTATAGTTATCTGGCTCAGGATGAAGATGGACAGGTTATAGAAGTTTATTCCATTTCTGCCGGTTTGGATTATCCCGGTGTAGGCCCAGAACATTCCATGTTCCATGAACAGGGCGTTGTGCAATACGTAGGTATTAATGACAAGGAAGCTCTGGATGCTTTCCAGCTTCTGTGCCGTACAGAGGGCATTATTCCAGCTGTGGAAAGCTCTCATGCTCTGGCTTATTTGGAAAAGCTTATGCCTTCTACCAAGCCAGAGGAAGTGGTAGTAGTCACCCTGTCTGGCCGTGGTGACAAGGATGTACAGCAGGTAGCAAATGTACTGGGAGAGGAGATTTGAAAATGACTGGTGTAGAAAACAAATTTGCAGAATTGAAAAAGGCAGGCAAAAAGGGCCTGATTATCTATATAACCGCAGGTATTCCCGATGCAGATTCCACTGTACAGCTGGTGCTGGAGGCGGAAAAAGCCGGGGCAGATATGGTGGAGCTTGGCATTCCCTTTTCTGATCCTATGGCAGATGGCCCAGTGATACAAAAGGCTTCCTATGATGCTATCCAAAAGGGCATGAATTTGCACCGTGTGCTGGATATTGTCAGGGAGATTCGCAAGAAGTCCCAGATTCCTTTGGTGGGTATGGGCTATATTAACATCATGCTGAATTATGGCTTTGCCAAGCTGGCTCAGGATGCCAAGGAAGCTGGTCTGGATGGCTTTATTATTCCTGATGTGCCCCATGAGGAATCTGGAGAACTAAAAAAGGCCTGCCGTGACAATAACCTCCATTTGGTGGAATTTGTTACTCCAGGCACCACAGACCAGCGGATTGGGGAAACCTGCAGTACTGCTGATGGCTTTATTTATTGCGTATCCATTAACGGAGTTACCGGAGTGCGGAAGATAGATTACAGCCCTATTAACAGGGTTATCAGTCATGTGAAGAAACAGACTGCCACTCCTTGCGCTGTAGGCTTTGGCATTGGTACCCCAGAGGCGGCTGTGGAGGCAGCAGCAGAGGCAGATGCCGTTATTGTAGGCTCAGCTGTAGTGAAAAATATTTTGGAGGGAGCTGATCAGGAGGCTATGAAGCTGATTGCCTCCATGCGTCAGGCCTTGGATAATAGCTATCACAAATAAAGGGAGGGAAAGGATATGAAGCTGACTCCTACGCGGGAAGAATTTAAAAAGCTGGCTAAGACTGCCAATCTGGTAGCAGTCAGCACTCAGATAGATACGGATTTGGATACCCCGGTTTCCATGTACTACAAGCTGGTAGGGGAGGAAAAGGGATTTTTGCTGGAATCTGTAGATGCCCATCAGAAATTTGGCCGATTTTCCTTTATTGGGGCAGAGCCTTTTATCAATCTTCAGATTTACAAGAACCGCTTGATGATTCAGGAAGAGGAGCTGATGAAGGCTCTGGATGGCAGTCCTGTGGAAACCATGAATCAGTATATGCAGAAATTCCGGGCGGTGCTGGGAAATCAGCAGCTGCCTCTGGCCAATGGCGGCGCAGTAGGCTATTTTAATTATGAAGCCTCGGCGGTATTTGACCGGGTGCGGGGCACGCACATAGCTGAGGAGGAGCTTTTGGGCCAGTTTATGATTTGCCGGATTCTCATGGTTTTTGATCAGGAAAAAAACGCCTCTCAGCTGATTTATCTGGCAGAAGTTAAGCAGGAGGAGAATACTGATGAGATTTATGCCAGAGTGGAGCAAAGAATGGAGGCCTTGGCAGCCCATCTTTACCAGCCTGTATGTACTGGCAATCATGCTGTGCCACCACGGCAGGACAAGCTGGATTTTATGGCTCAATATGGAGAAATGCCAGAGGAATGGGCCAAGACCATTGCCAAATGCAAGGAATATATTAATGCTGGGGATATTTTTCAAGTGGTGCCCTCTTGCCAGTTCAGCACCAGATTAACCAAGCCAGCCTTTCATTTTTATCGTCGTCTACGGCAGGTCAATCCCTCTCCCTATATGTTTTATCTGAATTTTGGCAAAAAGAAATTTGTGGCAGCTTCCCCGGAAATGCTGGTTAAGGTATCCGGTTCCTATGTTTATACCTATCCTATTGCTGGCACCCGCCGTCGGGGAAAGAATGAGGCTGAGGATGCAGCTTTGGAGGCAGAGCTGAAGCAGGATGTTAAGGAATGTGCGGAGCATTCCATGCTGGTGGATTTGGCTCGCAACGATATTGGCCGTATCAGTGAAGCTGGCTCTGTAGAGGTTACCAAGCTGCAGCAGGTGGAGAGGTTCTCCCATGTTATGCATATGGTTTCCGAGGTACGGGGCAAGCTGAGGGAGGGCTATACCCCTATGGATGTGCTAAAGGCCTGCTTCCCTGCTGGTACGGTCAGTGGTGCCCCCAAGCTGAGAGCTATGGAGATTATTCACGAGTTGGAGCCAGTAAAGCGGGGACCTTATGCCGGCACTGTAGGCTATATGGATTTTGATGGCAATATGGATATGTGCATTACCCTCCGCACCATGTTTATTGATGGGGATATAGGCCATATTCAGTCTGGCGCAGGCATTGTTTATGATTCTCAGGCAGAGTTTGAATACAAGGAAATCCTGCAAAAATCCAAGGCTATGTTTACTGTGGTAGAGGAGGTGGAAAATGATGTTGTTGCTTTTAGATAATTACGACTCCTTTACCTACAATGTTTATCAACTTTTATCCTCTCTGGAAGCCTCTGTGGAGGTTATTCGCAATGACCAGATAACTGTAGAGGAGATTGCCCGCCGTGGCTACGAAGCTGTGGTTATTTCTCCAGGTCCGGGAGTACCGGCAGAGGCGGGCATTACTGAGGAGCTTATCTCCCAGTTGAAGGGCAAGCTGCCTATATTAGGAATTTGTCTAGGCCATCAGGCCATTGGTGAGGTATTTGGAGGCAAAGTGGTAGGAGCTGGGGAGATTGTTCATGGCAAAACATCTCCTCTACGGCACAATGGTAAAGGTCTTTATGCCGGTCTGCCCCAGAATATTCCCGTAGGCCGGTATCATTCCCTGATTGTGGACAGGGAAAGCCTGCCAGATTGCTTGGAGATTACCTCAGAGCTAGATAACGGCATGATTATGGGCCTCCGTCATCGGGAATACGATATTGAAGGCATCCAGTTCCATCCGGAATCCATTTTGACTCCCCAGGGAAAGATAATGCTGGAAAACTTCTTGAATCGTCTTTGAAAATCTTTTCTCAACAAGAAAACAACCCTCTGTAACAAATGAGTATAATTAAATCATCAAAGCGAAATGTTATGCTCAGCAATCAACCCCAAAAGCTATGGTACGGGCCAGTAAGTTTCTAGGGTATTGCTAGCTTGCTATGGATGATAAATTGGAAAGTTTGTTATAGGGGGAATTTTTGTGATTTTGGTAATAAATCTCAACGCGTCTGTGGACCAATGGCTTAAATTCGTTAAGAAGCGGGGCACATCGATATACCTGTTAAGGGTATATGTCATACCTTCTACTTTGTGTATTCATTGCACCCTTCTTTCTGACTCCACAGATGGCTTCCGTGTTTGACGAATTGAAGCACGACTGTGACGAGAAGGGTGTACCTGCAGCTACCTGCTCCGGTGCCAATTAGCCTCACAGCCCTATTTTACTTTTGTTAATCAAGGAAAAATACGCAAAATACAACATTTTTCCGTATATACGTAACAGATATGGGTAGCGTGATACAGGAAAAAATATTAAAATCCTATATAGAAACAGCGAAATGATGTAAAACAATAAAGGAAAACCGCTATAAATTCCGTTTATGTCAGATTTTTTAATAAAAAAGCAAATTATTATGACAATTTCTTCACAACAAAAGTGGGGAATAGTAACTATGGCCGGAATTTGTCCAGCGGTGGGGGTAAGAATGCTGTATCAGAGGAGGAAGTATTATGAGTGGAATTCCCGTAATTACCATTAGCCGTCAATATGGTGCCGGTGGCCGTGAGATTGCTGGCCTGGTGGCTGAAAAGCTTGGTATCAAGCTCTATGACCGTCAGATTGTCCATATTGCCGCAGCCAAAATTGGTCTTGATGATCTCAGCGAAAATGATTTGTTAGAGCTAGAGAACTATGTCAAGCCATTGTCCATGAACTTTTTGCCATTCCGTTCCTTTGGCATGAATATGAGCGATTCTAGTCAGAAAATCTTCATGACTGAATCTGCTGCTATTCGCAAGCTGGCAGAAGATGGCCCTTGTGTTATTCTGGGCCGCAGTGCTGACTATGTATTGCGGAAGTTCGAGAACAAATTCTCCATCTTCATTTGTGCAGATGATGAATTCCGTGAGGCTAGAGGCAAGGAAGTCTATGGTGGTAAAACCTTGAAGGAGCTGGACCAGGAGGACAAGAAGCGTGCTCGTTATTACAACTACTATACTGGCCAGAACTGGGGAGAAGGCCAGAACTATGATTTGGTTGTCAATACCAGCCGTGATTCACTGGACAAGATAGCCGATGCTATTATCGACTATATAAAGGTTGTTAAGGGGTAATTATCTAGTAAAAGAGGGGAAGTTAATATTATGTCAAACGGTAAAAATCGTATCTGGCAGCGTATAGCCTATGCCTGCGGTACTTTCGGTCATGACGTGTTCTATGCCATGATTGGTACATATTTCATGATTTTTGTTACCAGTAATCTGTTTAACTCAGATAATCCAACTAACGATGCTTATATGATAGGTATTGTTACCACTATCATTCTGGTATTGAGAATTGCGGAGCTTTTCGTAGATCCATTCATTGGTAATATTATTGATAAAACCAAAACCCGTTGGGGCCGTTTCAAGCCTTGGGTTCTGGGGGGTGCAGTTATCGCAGCTGTTACTTTGGCTATGCTGTTTACCGATTTCGGAGGCTTAACTGTCAGCAATCCAACTCTGTATCTTGTTATCTTTGCCGTTGTATATTTCATCATGGATATTTTCTACTCCGCTAAGGACGTAGCTATCTGGTCCATGATTCCGGCTTTATCCTTTGATTCCCATGAGCGTGAGATTACAGCCACTATTGCTCGTATTGGTTCTGTATTCGGTGGTCAGCTAGTTACTGTTATCGTAATGCCAGTTGTTCTGTATTTCTCCATCAATCAGAATGGCGGTGCCGGTGATCCAACAGGCTGGTTTGCCTTTGCCTGCATTGGCGGTGGTATTGCTACCCTGGGTGCTATTATTCTGGGTCTGGGTACTCACGAGCAGGATAATGCTCTCCGTGAAAACAAGGAAGATACTTCTGCCAAGGATGTGCTGAAGGTTCTCACCAAGAATGACCAGCTCCTTTGGATGGCAATTGCTTATCTGGTTTATGGTATCGGTATCAATATTGTAAACAACTTCAACCTGTATTATTTCATCTATGTAATTGGTGATGCTACCAAGTTCTCTATTCTGGGTGTTATCAACACTGTTATCGGCCTGCTGGCTGTAGCAGCTTTCCCAATTCTCACCACCAAGTTCAGCCGTCGCAAGCTGTTCTTTTCTTCCATTGCTGTTATGGCAGTTGCTCTGGTGATTTATGCTATGAGCGGTACTAATGTTACTTTGGCTCTTATTGGTGCAGGTCTATTTGCTTTGCCACAGCCATTGGTATTCTTGATTGTGCTGATGACCATTACTGACTCTGTAGAGTATGGCCAGCTGAAACTGGGCCATCGTGATGAAGCAGTTTGCCTCTGCGTAAGACCTTTGGTTGATAAGTTCGCCGGCGCTGTTTCTTCTGGTATTATCGGCTTGGCTGCCATCTGGGTAGGCATGACCGGCGGCGCCAGTGCCAGCGGTCTGACTGCTGACAATATGATGCGCTTGCAGATTATCATGTTTGCAGCACCTATCGTATTTATGGCTATAGGTGGTCTTATCTATCGCGCCAAGGTTACCTTGACTGAGCAGGAGCATGCCCGTATTGTTGAGGAACTGGAAGAAAAATGGGAATCCATGAATAAGTAAAAAAATTAGTCCCCCCTTTCGCCACAGACGAGACGGGGGACTAAACAGTATAACTAGGTTGATTACAACCGCCAAAATGCATAATAGGTGAAAGACGGGGGTATCTTTATGGCAATTCAGTTTAATGAAAAAACAAAGCAGTTTCATTTGACCAATGGCAATATCAGTTATGTGTTTGAAATCATGCGGAATGGACAGCTGGGACAGCTGTATTTTGGCAAGGCTCTGCCTTTGGAGGGAAATTATTCTCACCTCCAGGACAAGATGCATTATCGTTCTATGCTGGCTCAGGTTTACGAAAATGAATATAGATTTTCGCTGGAGCAGATAAAGCAGGAATATCCTTCTTTCGGCGCTACGGATTTCCGTGAGGGAGCTGTGGAGGTACTGCAGCAGGATGGCAGCAGGCTTTCTGATTTCTGCTATGTGTCCCATGAGATTGTCCCTGGCAAGCCAAAACTGGAGGGACTGCCTGCTACCTATGTGGAAAAGGATGAGGAAGCAGAAACCCTGCTGGTGAAGCTCATGGATGTCAAGGACGGCATGGAGCTGATTCTGTCCTATACAATTTTTGCTAATTTTGATGCCATTGCCAGAAATGCTTATTTCAAGAATACTGGTGAGGAAGTAGTCAACCTTACCAAGGCCATGAGTTTGAATCTGGATCTGCCAGATGATGACTATGATATGGTGCAGTTCTCCGGCTGGTGGACTAGGGAAAGACATAAGAAAACTGCTCATTTGCGTCAGGGCATTCAGTCCATTGGCAGTATGAGGGGCCAGTCCAGCCATACCCACAATCCTTTCCTGATTTTGAAGCGTCCTAATACTGATGAAAATCAGGGTGAGGCCATGGGTTTCTCTCTAGTGTACAGCGGTAATTTCCTGGCTCAGATAGAGGTAGATACCTTTGATACCTCCAGAGTGATGCTGGGTATTCATCCTCAGTCCTTCTGCTGGCAGTTGAAGCCAGGCCAGCATTTCCAGACACCAGAGGCTGTTATGACCTGGTCAGATACAGGCTTGAATGGCATGAGCCATATTTTCCACGAGCTGTACCGCAGCCGTTTGGCTCATGGAGTATGGCGGGACAAGGTTTGTCCTATCCTGATCAACAACTGGGAAGCCACCTACTTTGACTTTGATGAGGACAAGCTGGTAAGGATTGCCAGCAAGGCTCAGGAAGCTGGTGTAGAGCTGTTTGTTCTGGATGATGGCTGGTTCTCCACTCGCCGGGATGATTATCATGGCCTGGGAGATTGGACACCAAATAAGGAATTGCTGCCAAATGGCATTACCGGTCTTGCCCAGCGCATTAACGACATGGGCATGAAATTCGGCCTGTGGGTGGAGCTGGAAATGGTAAATAAAGATACCCCAATCTACAAGGAACATCCAGATTGGATTATCCATGTGCCAGGCCGTAAGCAATCTCATGGCCGTAACCAGTATGTGCTGGACTTCTCCCGTCCAGAGGTGGTGGATTATATCCATGATGCCATCTACAAGGTCCTCAGCACCGCAGATATTTCCTATATTAAGTGGGATATGAATCGCAGTATTACCGAATGTGGATCCGCCGGCTGGCCAGCAGCTCAGCAGGGGGAAATCTTCCATCGCTATATCCTGGGAGTATATGATTTGTACGAAAGATTAACCTCAGAATTCCCTCATATACTCTTTGAATCTTGTGCCTCAGGTGGCGGTCGTTTTGACCCAGGCATGTTCTACTATGCACCTCAGGCCTGGGCAAGTGACGATAGCGATGCCTGCGAGCGTCTCTTCATTCAATATGGCACCAGCTACTGCTATCCGCTGTCCTTTATTGGTTCCCATGTTTCCATTACCCCAAATCATCAGGTATTCAGAAATACCAGCCTGAAATTCCGCGGGGATGTGGCTTACTTCGGCAGCTTCGGCTATGAGCTGGATCTGGGCCGTTTGTCTCCAGAGGAATTTGAGGAGGTCAAGGAACAGATTAAGTTTATGAAGAAGTACCGCCAGCTGATTCAGTATGGCACCTTCTACCGTATCAAGGATCCATTTGCTGGCAATGAAGCAGCCTGGATGGTAGTATCTCCAGACAAGAAGCAGGCCATCTTCGGCTTCTATCGGATGTTGTCCAAGTCCTGCATGCCATTCAGCCTGACCAAGCTGCCGGGACTGGATGAAAATGCTACCTACCATGTCACCATAGACAATGTAGAGGAAATGGGCAGCTTCACCGGTGCCGAGCTGATGCGGGCAGGCTTGGTAACTACTGATGAAGCCTGTGGCGAGCAGAAAACCGAAAAGAAGGTATTCTGTGGGGACTTCTATTCCCGCCTCTTCCTGTTAGAAGCTAAATAATATAGTCAGCAGAGAATCAGATATCTTCCTGAGATTCCTGCCGGCGCATCTTTCGGTAGGCAGAGGGGCTCATGCCCTTCTGCCGCTGAAAGGCTCTGGTATAGGAGTCGCATTTGCTATAACCGCAGGAGTAGGCAATGGTTTCAATGGAAAGCTTGGAGGAATCCAGTAGATGACGGGATTTGTTAATCCGGCACTGCTGAATATATTCGTGAGGGGACATACCGGTTTTGGACTTGAAAAGGGTGGTCATATAGCTGCGGTTCAATCGTAGGTAATCCGCCAGTTCCTGTACTGTAAAGGGTTCAGCCAGATGTTTGCGGATATACTCCAAGGCGCTGGTTATATAATCATCGGTTCTGGTCTGAGGCATACTGTCAGTTTGAACCTCTGCCATAACGGCAAAGAACTCATGGAGCAGGGAAAGACGGCGGAAGTTGTTGACCAGCTGGGCATCGTGGTATTTCAGCATGGTGGACACGCATTTGTCCAACTGCTGGCCCTGAGCCTCAGTACAGGAGAAGATAGGATTGTCATGGCTAAGGCCTAGAGAGGACACGATGTTTTCTGCATCACTGCCCATAAAGGCAACCCAGATATAGCTCCAAGGCTCTTCCAAATCGCTTTCATAGCGGATAACCAGCTCCGGCTCAATCAGGAAGCCTTGACCAGCCTGTAGATTGTATACCTTGTTTTCATCATAGAAAGTCTTGAAGGTGCCTTTGCCGGAAAGAATGAAATGAATGAGATAATGAGGCCTCATACCTGGGCCATAGTAATGACCGGGATGGGTATGAGACTTACCAAAGGTGGTAATGGACAGGGCGGTGTCCTGAGCCGTTAGGACAATCTTTTCTGCATCTTCCATATGTATTCCTCCATTCGCTGGCTAACATCATAAACATCATTTTATTTTATCATATTCGGTATACTTTGTTAAATCTGAGGGAGTTTTGAAAAATGAGCGGATTCGAGATAAAAAATTTGGCAAATCCATTATATTTTGAGGAAAATGTCCTGCCTCCTCACAGCGACCACAAGTATTATGGTTCTGAGGCAGAGCTGGCCAGTGGCTGTTCCTCCTTTAAATATTCCTTAAATGGTCTGTGGCATATTCATGTAGCCCGTAATCTGGCAGAGCGCCCAGAGGGCTTTGAAGGTTCTGACTATGATTGCCGTCATTGGGATACCATAGCGGTGCCTGCCCATATTCAGATGGAGGGCTATGGCAAGCCTCATTATACCAATACAACCTATCCTTGGGATGGCCATGAGGCCATTGCGCCGGGAGAGCTTCCACAGGAAAATACTGTAGCCTCCTATGTAAAGTATTTTGCTGTGCCAGAGGGCTGGCAGGATGTGCGGATTTCCTTTCAGGGAGCAGAAACCGCTTTGGCTGTATGGCTGAACGGTCATTTTGTAGGCTATAGCGAGGATAGCTTCACCCCATCAGATTTTGATTTGACTCCTTATGTACAGGCTGGGGAAAACAAGCTGGCGGTGCAGGTATTCCGCTTTGCCAGCGGCAGCTGGCTGGAAGATCAGGACTTCTGGCGGTTCAGCGGTTTGTTCCGGGGAGTTTATTTGTACACCGTTCCGCAGATTCATGTAGAGGATATGTTTATCCATGCTGTACCTACCAAGGCATATCAGTCTGGCCAGCTTTCCTTGGAGATGAAATGGAATACCCCTGAGGAAAAGAAGCTGACGGTAAAGCTCTTTGACAGTAACGGGGAGCTGGTACTGGATGAGTCCAAGGTGGTGCAGGGCCAGGAAAGCACCTACGAAGCAGAGCTGGAAAATATCAAGCTGTGGAGTGCAGAGGAGCCAAACCTCTACAGAATGCTGCTGGTGGTAGAGAATGCTGCAGGCAAGGTGCAGGAGCTGATTCCACAGAATGTAGGCTTCCGTGAGTTCAAGCTGGATGGCAATATTATGAAGCTGAATGGCCAGCGGATTGTGTTCAAGGGCACCAATCGTCATGAATTTGACTGCTATAGCGGTCGGGCCTGTGACCAGAAGCTTATAGAGCAGGATATTATTACCATGAAGCAGAACAATATCAATGCAGTGCGCTGTTCCCATTATCCTAACAGCAGTCTTATCTATGAGCTGTGTGATATTTATGGCCTTTATGTAATAGATGAAACCAATTTGGAAACCCACGGCACCTGGATGAAAAATGGCGGAGATTTCCCTGATGAATATACTTTGCCAGATGGTCATGCTCAGTGGCAGGGAGCTGTGCTCCAGAGAGCAGCCAATATGCTGCAGCGGGACAAGAATCATCCAGCCATTATTATCTGGTCCTGCGGTAATGAATCCTTTGGCGGTGAAACCATCTTCAAGATGCATGAGTATTTCCACAAGGCAGATGCTTCCCGTCTGGTACATTATGAGGGACTTTTCCATGATAGAAGATTCAACGCTTCCAGTGATATGGAAAGCCAGATGTACACCCATGTGGCCGATATCAAGAAATTCCTGGCAGAGCATCGGGACAAGCCTTTTATCTGCTGTGAATATACCCATTCTATGGGCAATTCCAACGGCGGTATGAGCAAATACACCGATTTGACTGAGGAAGATGAGCTGTATCAGGGTGGCTTTATCTGGGACTATGTGGATCAGGCTATAGCTGGCAAGGACAGTCATGGTAAGGATGCCCTCTTCTATGGCGGTGATTTTGGGGACAGACCAAGTGACTACAATTTCAGTGGCAATGGTATTGTCTTTGCTGATAGAAGCATTACCCCAAAGATGGAGGAGGTCAAGTTCAACTATCAGAACTTCTCCCTTTATCCAGAAGCCAAGGGAGTAAAGATTGTTAATAAGAGCCTCTTTACCAATACTGACAAATATGCCTTGAAGCTGTCACTCCTGAAGGATGGCCAGCAGGTTTGGGAAATGTCTACCTCTGTGGAGATTGCTCCCGGGGAAGAAGCCTTTGTAGATTATCCTTATCCATCCTTTGGAGCTGGGGAATATGCCTTTAATGCAGCTCTGGTGCTAAAGGAGCAGGAAAGCTGGGCACCAGTTGGCCATGAGGTAGCCTTTGGCCAGACTGTGGCCAAAGTTGAAGCAGAAGGCGGTATCAAGGAATGGCTGGCAGGGAATTGTGTTCTGGCTATGCCGGCACAAGCTTTGGCTGGGTGCTCTGCCATGAGAATCTGCAAATCAGATATTAACATAGGTATCTATGGTCATGGCTTCAGCGTGATGTTCTCCAGTGCGGCAGGAAATATTGTTTCCTACAAGTACAATGGGGTAGAGCTTATAGAGGAACAGCCACAGCTGAACTTCTGGCGCGGTCCAGTGGATAATGATCGAGGCAGCAGCCGTCATATTGACTGCGCTCCTTGGAAGCTGGCCAGCCTGTACCGCAGAGTCAAGAGCATTGAGCTGTGGGAAAATGGCCAGTGGCAGAAGGTAGAAAGATTCTTTGGTGCTAATGGCATTGGCAATTATCAGGCGGAGGAGTTCAAAATCCGCTTTAGCTATATTGTGCTGGATAAGCCAGAAACCGTAGTTGCTGTTACTTATACTGTTACCCAGGATGCCACTGTGGCTGTGGAACTGGACTACCAGCAGGTAGATGGCCTGCCAGAACTGCCAGACTTTGGCATGATTTTCACCCTGCCAAGGGAATACAGCCAGATTGCTTATTATGGTCTAGGGGCCAGTGACAATTATGCTGACAGGCAGAATGGTGCCAGATTGGGCATCTTTGCCAGTGATACAGCCAAGGAATTTGCCCCATATCTTAGACCACAGGAATGTGGCAACCATTGCGGTATCCGCTGGTTCAAGGTTATGGACAAGAAGGGCAGAGGCATGAAGCTTTTAGGGGATGTACCTTTTGAGGCCTCCGCACTGCCATTCAATCCACATGAAATCGAAAACGCCCGTCATCCATATGATCTGCCTCAGGTGCATCACACCTATTTGCGGGCATCTGCCGGACAGTCCGGTGTAGGCGGCGATGATACATGGGGTTCTCCAGTATTGGATGAATATACTATGAAGAATATTAGCAGAAAATTTGTCTTTAAGTTTAAGGGAATTTAATTTATTGAAAGCGGGGAAGTAAAAATGAAGAAGGAAGAATTGTTGCAGGGAATCCAGGCAGGTAAATATGATGAAATGATGGTAAAGCTCTATGGTCAGGAGGCTCTGACTGCTCAGAAGCAGCGTTACAGCCAGGCTGTAGAAAAGTTTGCCACCCTCTATCCTGAGAGAGGAGATATGGAAGTATTTTCCGCTCCAGGCCGTACCGAGGTATGTGGCAACCACACTGACCATCAGCATGGCAAGGTGCTGGCTGCAGCCATCAATCTGGATGCTGTAGCTGTAGTAGGCTTCCATGAGGATGGGGTTATCCGCCTCCATTCCGAAGGCTATCCTGCCATTACTGTAGAGCTGTCTGACCTGGCTATCAACGAGGCTGAGCATGGTACTACCAAGGCTCTGATTCGTGGCATGGCTGCTCAGTTTGCCGACAAGGGTGTGAAGATTGGCGGTTTTGATGCCTATGTTACCTCTGATGTATTAGGTGGCAGCGGTCTTTCTTCTTCTGCAGCCTTCGAGGTGCTGATTGGCACAATTCTGGATATTCATTACAACAAAGGTGCTGTAGGTGCGGTGGATATTGCCAAGATGGGCCAGTTTGCTGAGAACAAGTATTTTGGCAAGAACTGCGGTCTGATGGACCAGATGGTTTCCTCTGTAGGCGGTTTTGTCTTTATTGATTTTGCTGATCCAACCAAGCCTGTTATTGACAAACATGTCTGCGACTTCGCTGCTGCCGGCATCAGCCTGTGCATTACAGATACCAAGGGAAGCCACGCTGATTTGACTGCTGACTATGTTTCTATTCCTGTAGAGATGAAATCCGTAGCAGCTCACTTTGGCAAGGAGGTACTCCATGAGGTGGCAGAGGCTGATTTCTTTGCTGAGATTGGTGCGCTCCGTGGCAAGGTAAGCGACAGAGCTATTCTGAGAGCTGCTCATTTCTTTGCTGATGATGCCAGAGTACCACAGGAGGTGGCTGCTCTGGATGCCAAGGACTTCCAGAAGTTCTTTGACCTGGTAAAGGCTTCCGGCAATTCCTCTGCCAAGTGGCTGCAGAATGTTTACTCCATTCAGAAGCCAGAGGAGCAGGGTGTCAACATGGGCCTGATGGTCAGCGAGAAGGTATTGGATGGCAAGGGAGCCAGCCGTGTACATGGCGGTGGTTTTGCTGGTACTATTCAGGCCTTTGTACCAACTGAGCTGGTAGATAAGTATGTGTCTGCTATGGAGAACCTTTTTGGTGAGGGAAGCTGCTATAGACTGAATATTCGTCCTCTGGGCGGCGTTCAGGTTATGTAAAAATTGCAAGGGAGTGCTATTATGAATCGCGAGATAAACCGTCTGCTGAATTTTGGGCTTCAGCAGGGCTTGATAAAGGAAGAAGATTATTGCTATGCTGCCAATCGTCTGTTGGCTGTGCTGAAAATTGATGAATTTGAGCCTGAGCAGGTGGAGGAAGTTTTGCCTGTGGCAGACGGGATTCTTGACAAGATGCTGGACTATGCAGCGGAAAAGGGCTTGATTGAGAATACAGCCAATGAGCGGGATTTGTTTGATACAGCCATTATGGACTGCCTGATGCCTCGTCCATCTGAGGTAATTGCAGGTTTCAAGGCTGATTATGCCCAGTCCCCAGAGCTGGCTACGGACAATTACTACAAGTTGAGTATTGCTTCCAACTATATTCGCAAGAGCCGTATTGACAAGAATGTTATATGGAAAACAGCTACTGAGTACGGAGATTTGGATATTACCATTAATCTGTCCAAGCCTGAGAAGGATCCACGGGACATTGCCAAGGCCAAGCTGATGAAATCCTCCAGCTATCCCAAGTGCCTGCTGTGCCGGGAAAACGAGGGCTATGCTGGCCGGGCCAATCATCCAGCCCGCCAGACTCATCGCCTGATTCCTTTGGATTTCCACGGCAAGAGCTGGTTCCTGCAGTACTCCCCATATACCTATTACAATGAGCACTGCATTATCCTCAACGGTGAGCATGTGCCTATGAAGATTTCCCGCACTACCTTTGAGAATCTTACCCAGTTTGTTACCATCTTCCCACATTATTTTGCTGGCTCCAATGCAGATTTGCCAATTGTAGGTGGCTCCATTCTGTCCCATGACCATTATCAGGGTGGACATTATACCTTTGCTATGGCCAAGGCTCCGGTGGAAAAGGAATACAGCTTTGCAGGCTTCCCAGATGTTCAGGCTGGCCGGGTAAAGTGGCCTATGAGTGCTCTGCGCCTTACCTCTGAGAATCTCCCGCAGCTGATTGATTTGGCTGAGAAGATTCTGACCAAGTGGAGAGGCTATAGCGATGAAACTGTAGGTATCTTGGCAGAAACCAAGGGTGAGCCTCATAACACCATTACCCCAATCTGCCGGAGAGCAGGCAAGGCTTATCAGCTAGATTTAGTATTGCGCAACAATCGCACCGATGAGGAGAATCCTCTGGGTATCTTCCATCCTCATGCCAATGTACATCATATCAAGAAGGAGAATATCGGCTTGATTGAGGTTATGGGCCTGGCTGTTCTGCCACCTCGCCTGAAGGAGAATATGGCTCTGATTGCTGAGGCTTGGCTATCTGGCAAGGAGTCCATTGAGGATAATGAAAAACTGGCTGTACATGGAGCTTGGTACAAGGAAATCAAGGCCAAGCATCCAGAGGTAAATGCTGACAATGTGGAAAGCATTATCAAGGATGAAATCGGCAAGGTATTTATGCAGGTGCTGACAGATGCAGGAGTATTCAAGAGAGATACAGCCGGCATGGAGGCGTTTGATAGATTTGTGGCAAGTTGCCAATAATCAAGCAACCTTTTCTGGAGTCACCCCATGTACCCTTTCAGGCACGCTCTCGCTATTTTTCTCGCCTAGCGGTACTAAAGCTCTCAAGAGGCAATTCGTGGCTAACGCCCCGAAAGCTCATGAATCGCTAAGTACCGAGGCGCGAAGAATGCCTGTACAGGGTACATGTGCTGACTCTGCGAGCACGTTCGCATTAAATATGCCTGCAATAGCATATACCATGGCTTTAAGTTGAGAAGCACACAGTATTATGCTTACTTGCACATGATTATACATAGGAGGAAAGAAAGATGGCAGTTTTGGTTTGTGGTGGAGCTGGTTATATTGGCTCTCATACAGTTTATACTTTGATTAATAAGGGTGAGGAGGTTGTGGTTGTAGATAATCTCCAGACTGGTCATATAAAGGCTGTACACCCAAAGGCAAAGTTCTATGAGGGAGATATTCGTGACGCATCCATTCTGGACAAGATTTTTACTGAGAACAAGATTGATAGCGTGGTGCATTTTGCAGCCAATTCATTGGTGGGTGAATCCGTTACTCAGCCATTGAAATATTTTAACAACAATGTTTATGGTATGCAGGTACTGCTGGAAGCTATGGTAAGAAACGGTGTGGACAAGATTGTCTTTTCCTCTACGGCTGCTACCTATGGCGAGCCTGAGCGGATTCCTATTATGGAGGATGATCGTACCGAGCCTACCAATCCATATGGTCAGTCCAAGCTGATTATGGAAAAGATGATGAAATGGGTAAGCCAGGCCAATGGTATCCGCTATGTATCCTTGCGTTATTTCAATGCGGCTGGTGCCATGGAGGATGGTTCCATCGGTGAGGATCACAACCCTGAAACTCATTTGATTCCTTTGATTCTGCAGGTGCCACTAGGCAAGCGGGATCATATTACCATCTTCGGCGATGACTATCCAACTCCAGATGGAACCTGTCTGAGAGACTATATCCATGTACTGGATTTGGCAGATGCCCATGTACTGGCTGTAGACTATCTCCGCAAGGGCGGGGATAGCAATATCTTCAATCTGGGCAATGGTCAGGGCTTCTCTGTAAAGGAAATGATTCAGGCAGCCAAGGAAGCTACCGGCGAGGAAATCAAGGTAGAAATGGGTGCCCGCAGAGCTGGTGATCCTGCCCAGCTTATTGCCTCCAGCGAAAAGGCTAGAAAGATACTTGGCTGGAAGCCACGCTTCACCGATGTACACGATGTTATCGGCACCGCTTGGAAATGGCATCAGAATCATCCAAACGGCTATGAGGACAAAAACTAAGTCCAGCTAAAAATTAAAGATATCACACCCTAAAACGCAAATCCCCTAAAGCAGGTCAAGAAAAGACCGCTTTAGGGGATTTTTGTGGTAAATAGAAGCTCAATGCTATTTAAAAATAAAATCTATTATGATATTATAATGTTAGGATTTCGTCTAAAGCGTATTTGCTTTAGACGAAATCCACAACGAAACTTGGTCAAGTTATCCACAACGAAACTTGGTCAAGTTATCCACAACGAAACTTGGTCAAGTTATCCACAACGATAACTTGACTTTTTTGTTGTTTAATTTTGGGTATCGTGCATCAGGTGTGAATTTTATTTAATATGGTGATTTTATGTGGTGCCCAAAATGTGAAATAAAGACAAATCAAAAAATCTGTCCAATGGATGGCTGTCATAGTGAAACAGTTCCCGATATTGATATTCCCATAGAGGTATATTGGTGCAGTAACTGTCATGTGCCTATAATTTTGGATAAAAGTCAGGTCAAGTCCAGTGTAGCAAATAAAGGTCATGTAACTTGTCCAACCTGTGGCAGTGTCTTGTCATATCTTTCGACAGATATTCGACCAGTATTTCCGGAGGAGAGATTGTTATTAGAGCTGCTGGAGAATAGAGAGATACATTCTTTGCAGAGTTCAGCAGTATGGGCCCATGAGAATAAATATTTTATAAACGGCAAGAAGCATATTGTTTCGCTAAAAAAGCTGGCTCTAGCTGACACTGAATACATTAAAAAAAGCTTACGCGCTCACCAAGCAGATATTTCCTATGAGCATTTTGAAGAGGAGGTATCTCTTTTTATACATTATAACAAAAAGCGTTTGGATTATATAGTTGATGAAGCAAGAGAGTTTATAAAATTAGAGGCAGCTAAATATCATGAGGAAAATATAGTTCTTTCTTTTTCAGGGGGAAAGGATTCCACGGTTGTAGCAGATATTGTTATCAAAGCTTTGGGGAATCCATCTTTAGTTCATATTTTTGGCGATACAACTTTGGAATTTCCTATGACTATAGAATATGCCAAACGCTATCGCAGACAACACAAATTAGCAGAGTTTTTAACAGCTAAAAATCAAGAGCAGGTATTTTTAGATGTTTGCAAGGATATAGGGCCTCCTGCCCGTATGATGCGTTGGTGCTGTTCTATGTTTAAAACAGGGCCTATAACACGGGTTATATATGAAAATTATCGAAATGAACAGATATTGACGTTTTACGGTATTCGTAAGCACGAGTCTGTTAGTCGGAGTAAATATAATCGAGTAGAAAAAGCTTCGGAATCCGTAAAGATTCAACAGCAAACTGTAGCTGCACCTATTTTTTATTGGAATGACGTTGATGTTTGGTTGTACATACTAACGGAAAAAATAGATTTTAATTATGCCTACCATTTGGGGTATGACCGAGTAGGTTGTTATTGTTGTCCAAATAACAATAGCAGAGCACAGTTTTTAACCAGCATTTACATGTCGGATAAAGCAGAAATCTGGCGGAATTTTTTGCTGGACTTTGCTAGAAAAATCGGTAAGCCTGATGCAGAGGAATATGTAGATTCAGGTAAATGGAAAGCTCGACAGGGTGGCAACGGATTGGCTTCGGCATCTGATGTAAAATTGCAATTTACCAACTGTACCAGCGAAAATCATGCCAAGATATATAAATTAACCAGGCCTTATAGTCAGGAGCTTATTAATTTATTTGTCCCCTTTGGTAAGTTAGCGCCAGAATTAGGCAATAAGCTGCTACATGAGGTATTAGTGTTGGATATAGTCACTAATGTACCTATTTTGTCTATACAGCCATTTAGACAGGATAATTATACTGAAGCAGTGAAAATAAAAACCATGAATGTCAAAAAACATGCTGATTTGCAAAGAATTGCAGGTTATCAAGTGCGAAAGTTTAATGCTTGTCGCAAATGTCTAAAATGTGAATCACTATGTCGCTCAGGTGCTATATCAATCTTAGGAGATACATATTATATAAATCCGGATAAATGTGTACACTGTAAGGTTTGTGTCAATCAGAAATATCTCGCTGGTGGCTGTATGATGGATAAATATTTAAGAACAAAATAAATGAGAGGACGTTGAGGGATGAAATTAAGAGGACATGAAACATTTTTTATCAGAAAGGGATGGCTTTCCAAGGGGCTAAAACATATTGTGGAAAGTCCTGATGTTTTTGTGTCCAAAGTAAACAATCCCATGGATGAACTAGGAATTGGTGCTAATATGGTGAAGTCATTGCGCTATTGGATGCAAGCAACAGGACTAGCAGTTGAGCCAAAATCAGGTGTGCGAAGACAAAGATTAACTAGTTTGGGGAGAATTATTAATGAACATGACCGCTATATAGAGGAAATGGGCACCCTGTTGATGATTCATTATAAGCTTGCCTGTAATTACGAGATGGCAACCGCATGGTATTTTCTATTTCAAGAATTTAAGATGAAGGAATTTACAAGGGAAGATTTTGTTAGGGCTCTTGATAATTATATTGTCATGGAATTTTCTGGGGTATCTCATGCAGAACGTTCTATGCAGGATGATTTTAACTGTATCATTAATACTTATGTATCAAGATTTAAATTAAATCCTGGCAAGATTTCTCCAGAAAATAACATTGATTGTCCATTGGGAGAATTGGGATTGATTGATATTGCCAATAAAGAGACGAAACTTTATCGAAAGCAGGTAGTTTCTACAAAATTATTCAATGAATGGATTATTTTAGCCATAATATTTGAGCAATGTCAGACATATTTTGCAGAAAACAAGGATAAAATGGAAATTGATTTAGACCAGTTACTACATGGTAAAAACAGTATTGGCAAGGTTTTTAATATGGATACCCTTACGCTTTTGGAAATATTGCGATTGGCAGAGCTAAAAGGCCTGTTAAAAATAGTACGAACAGCAGGCTTGGACGTAGTAAGAATTGTAAAAAAATATACGGTGGAAGAGTGTTTGTTGCACTATTATGAAAGCCTAAAAACAAATGAGGAGAAGGCACTGTGAAAAATATGTTAAGTATAGCATCCGGTTTTCAATATTCTGTGAATATCGGCTATGATTTGAATAACGATGAGAAGATTATCAATTATATGCCTAATATCAGTGCCATGAAGTTTATTAGCCAGGTTATTGCTTCTACTGATGAAAAGGCAACAGATAGGGCTAGAGTATTGGTAGGGGCATATGGCAAAGGTAAATCTCATATGGTGCTGTCCACCATGGCCTTGTTGATGAACAGGGATAGAAATCTGTTTCAACATCTTTGGCAGGCTGATGCAGAAGGTATTTTGCGTAAGCAAGTTGATAGATTTGATCATCAAGGGAAAAAATTACTGCCTGTTATTATTAGTGGCAGCAATACCAGTCTTACGCAGGCTTTCATTTTGTCTTTGCAAAGAACTTTGAATGATAATGATATGCTGGATATTATGCCAGAAACTAACTATCGGGCAGCTGTAAAATGTATTGAAAGATGGCACAAGGAATATCCTGAAGTATATAAATTGCTAGTTAAGAAAATTGGCTGTTCTGTAGATGATTTTGTGTTGGCCTTAACTACCTATGATATAAAGGCCTATAAGCAATTTGAACAAATTTATCCTACTTTAACAGCAGGTAGCAGTTTTAATCCATTTTTGGGGTTTGATACTGTGGAATTATATGAAGGTGTAGCTGAAGCTATTAAAAGTAAAGGGTATTCTGGGCTTTATGTTGTATATGATGAATTTAGTAAATATCTGGAATCTAATATAGAAGAAGCTACAGTTAGCGATACCAAAATGCTGCAAGATTTTGCCGAAAAATGCAACCGCAGTGGAAGCTGCCAAATGCACATATTGTTAATATGTCATAAAGAAATTGCAAATTATATTAACAAGCTGCCTAAGGAAAAAACAGATGGTTGGCGAGGTGTATCAGAGCGTTTTAAACATATACATATACAAAACGAATTTGGTCAAACCTATGAAATAATAAGCAGGGTAATTCAAAAGGATAAGGTACAGTGGGAAAAGTTTTGCAAAAAATATGAGAAAATGTTCAGAAGTCTGTTTTCCACATACAGTGAAAGTAGATTGTTTGTAGATGCAGGCATAAAGAATTTGGAGCAGATTATCAGGGAGTGTTACCCATTGCATCCTGTTACCCTATTTTTGCTGCCACGTTTGTCAGAAAAGATTGCCCAAAATGAAAGAACGCTGTTTACCTTTCTGTCAGCCAATGAGGAATTTAGCTTATTAAATTATATAGCTCGCAATGCTGAAGGCAATCTGCTTATGCCTGATTTAATTTATGATTATTTTCAACCTTTAATGCAGAAGGAATTGTATGAAGGGGAAATACATCAGCAGTATATTTTAACATCAAATATACTACAAAATTTGCAGGCTGACTCATTGCAGTCAAAGTTGGTTAAAACATTGGGACTTATTTCTATGGTGGGAGAATTTGAAAAGCTATCACCAAAGCCTAATACTCTTTTTGATATTTATCACCTAGCATATAGTAAAGAGGAAATTGAAAAAGCTATAGCAGAATTGTTGTCGGACAATTATATTGCCAAGCTCCATCGCAATAATGGTTTTTTGCGTTTGAAGGAAAGCTCTGGTGTAGATATATGGAAACAGATTCAGGATAGAATGGCAGCCCTGGAGCATACCCAAGAGACGCATGATATTCTCAATGAAATGAATTTTGATAGTTTTCTTTATCCAGTTAGGTATAATGACGCAAAGGAAATGACTAGATATTTTAAATTTGTATTTATCAGTTCCTCAAAAGTGGCAAAAGATACAGATTGGCATGCTATGATTAAAGGCGAGGCAGCAGATGGTGTGATTTTTGGAGTATTGCAAGAAAATCAAGAGGATATAAGTAGGATAGAAGAAATACTAGCACATGTTGATTGTAACAGAGTGCTATTTGTTGTACCTAAAAAGAGTAAAAATATTACAGATTTAGTGTTAGAGTTAGCTGCTGTAAATGGGCTTAGAGAAGAAGCAGGCAATGATATTGTCCTTCGTAATGAATATGAAATTATATATGATGATGTATACGGATTAGTGAATGAATACATGAGAGGATACACCCGCCCAGAAGTAGGGAGCGTAGAGTACTATTATCAAGGCCAGCAATTAAATTTTACTCGCAAATCCCAACTATCGGAATTTTTGTCTGCAATTATGGATAGTATTTTCTCTGCAACACCGGTTATTAACAATGAAGCTGTAAATAAAAATGAGGTTACGAATATTGTTGTTAATAATCGTAACAAAGTTGTGGCTGCCCTGTTAAGACGAGATTTGGAGGAAAATTTAGGGTTAAAAGGCAGTGGGCAGGATGTAGCTATTATGCGCAGTACATTACTTCGTACAGGGGTATTGGCGCAAGGCGAAAATATAAGTCCTACCTTGAATTTGCATACAGAAAAAAATCCAGCTCTGGCAGAAGTTCTGCTGGGAATGAAAAAAATACTCTGGGATGATATAGAAAATAAAAAGATTAGTTTTGAACTGATTTATGATTTTTTGCAAAATCCAGATTTTCAGATTGGCATGCGCAGAGGTCTTATACCAATTTACTTGGCGGTAGTTCTGCACATTTATAGAAGAGGCTTAGTGATTTCGGATAGTAACGGAGAATTGCCACTAAATGGAGAGGTACTTCAGCAGATAGACAGTGCGCCAGATAGTTTTTTTGTGGAGCGTTTGCATTGGGATGCAGAGAAAGAAGACTATATTGCACGACTTAAAGAGTTGTTTATCAATTATGGAGCTACAGAGGATAATACAAGCAGTTTAAATAGCATTATGTTGGCAATGCAAAATTGGTATCGCAGCTTGCCTAGATATAGCAGGGAATTGAATCTTTCCTTGCATGGGAATGATACTCTAGGTGCTAGTAAAAGATTTATGAATGTATTGCGAAATCAAAACAATCCTCGAGATATTTTATTTAAGCATTTTCCTCAGATATTTGGCACAAATGATTATACTCATTTGTACAATGCTATTTACGACAACAAGCATTGGCGGGATGAGGCTTTAGCTGATTTGTATAAAACATTAGATGCCAAGCTAAGGAATATATTCTCAGGTGATAGCAGAGCTTCCTTGATATCCTTGCTGAAAAATTGGCAGGAAAATCTGGATAGTAGCGTTTGGGAGCAGGTATTTGCAGATAATACTGGAGAGTTTTTGCAGCTGCTAAAGCTATATGAATCTGATGATGAAAGAGGCTTGATACAAAAGCTGGCCTTTTTGTTTACAGGTTTGCGGCTGAATGATTGGTCTGAGAAAGAAATACCTGTATTTTTAGAGAGAATTTCTCAGTGTAAGTTGGAAACAGAGAAATGCAAAACATCTAATAATGCAACGCCAGTAAAGGAATTTGGCGAAACTGCTGATTACACAATTAATTTTGTCAATGTACAAGGTGAGAATGTAGTAAAAAGATTTGCTAGGAAGGAATATCCTGCTAGTGGAAAAAGACTGCGCAATGCACTGGTGGCCAGATTAGAAGAAAGTGGTCAGAGCCTGTCCAAGGCTGATAAGAGACAGGTGCTTATGGATATTTTGGAGACTATGCTTTAGGGGGCGCAAATATGGCGTATTTTGATAATGCAGCTACAACATTTCCCAAGCCTGAGGAAGTGTATAAGCAGATGGACTTGCTATATAGAAATATTGCTGGCAGTGTAGGCAGAGGAGAATATAAGGGGGCTGTTTCAGCAGCCAATCTTTTGCAGGATGTAAGAGATATGGTATTAGATGTACTTCACTGTCCTAGCAAGCAGGTGATATTTACATCTACGGCAACATTGGCTTTAAATATGATTTTGCAGGGGTTAATGCGCCAGGAGGTGAAAAATGTCTATATAAGTCCTTTTGAGCATAATGCAGTTACCAGAGTTTTGCATCATTTTGAACAAAAATGGCAAATAAAGGTTCATATTTTGCCTGTTGATAGAGTAAATTTTATCTTTGATTTTGCAAAAATGAAAATGGATTTTGAGAGGACAAAGCCAGATTTGGTGGTAATTAGCCATGTAAGTAATGTTACAGGTTTGATTGCACCTATCAAGGACATTTTTGCATTGGCCAAGCAATATGCTGCCTATACAGTGGCAGATATGTCTCAATCTGCAGGGATAGTGAATTTAGATGTTGGAGAGCTATTTGACTTTGCTGTTTTTGCAGGCCACAAGACTTTATATGGTCCTACTGGTATTTCTGGTTTTGTTATGAGGCCGGATATAAGATTAGAGCCAGTTTTATATGGTGGGACAGGGTATGATTCGGCTAATCAGGATATGCCAGACAATTTGCCACAGCGGTTTGAAATGGGCACCATGAACACATCCGGTTTAGCAGGTCTCCATGGTGCACTGAAATGGTTAAAGGAAAAAGGTATAGAGAATATATGGCAAAGGGAGCAGGAGCATAGAAAAAAGCTGCTGGAGATATTGCAAAGGTATTATTTTGTTAAGTTTATAGGTATAAGCGAAGAAGCGGAGTATGCAGGTATTGTTTCCTGTTTATTGGATGGTATCAGCAGTGACAGCGCAGCTACTATATTTAATGAACGTAATATTTCAGTTCGGACTGGCTTGCAATGTGCACCATTAGCCCATAAATTTTTAGGCACCTATCCAGCAGGTACTATACGCTTTAGTGTAGGATATTTTACCAGCGAAAGAGATTTTGCAGAATTAGAAGCGGCCTTGGATGATATACAGGACAATATCTAAGTAAAGTGCAAAGAGGGACAAAAATGAGCTTACGGGATATTCAGATAGATAGCGAATATAGAACCCTTAGCTGCGATATGGCTAATGATTTTTACATACCAATGCTAGGAGAGGCAATTTTGTACAAAAGAGCTGTGGGATTCTTTTCTTCCTCTGCACTAGCTGCTATTTCAGCGGGGATTTATGAATTGTATGAAAATGGCGGCAAAATACAGTTAATAGCTTCTCCTAGATTGTCGTCAGAGGATATTGAGGCTATAAATGATGGTTATCAGCAAAGGGAAGAAATCATTAAAGGTGCCTTAAAAAGAGAATTGGAAGATTGCACAGATTTCTGCCAGCAAAATCGCCTTAATTTACTGGCAACACTTATTGCTAAAGGAATTTTAGATATAAGAATTGCTGTCACCATAGGAAAGAAAGGTATCGGCATGTATCATGAAAAAATGGGATTGATAGAGGATATAGAAGGCAATATAGTAGCCTTTTCTGGTTCCATGAATGAAACAGATACTGCTATACATGATAACTATGAGGCCATAGATGTATTTTGTTCGTGGATTTCCACAGATAATAAAAGGGTGGAAAGAAAAAATCAAGCCTTTTTAAAAATGTGGGATGGGTTGGATGAAAATATATGTGTTATGAAGTTTCCAGAAATAGAAAAGGAATTTATAGAAAAATATCAGATGGGGGATATTGATGCAAAGTCATTAAAAGAAGGCTGGGCGGCATACCATGTTAAACCAACATTTGGCTTGGTAAAGCCTGAATGGCTGAATTTGTATGATTACCAGCAAGAAGCCATAAAAAATTGGCAGGCAAATGACTATTGCGGAATTTTCGACATGGCAACAGGAACAGGTAAAACTCTAACGGCATTGGGAGCTGTAGCGGAGTTATGTAAAAATGTCAAACGCCTGGCAGTGATTATTGTATGCCCATATCAGCATTTGGTGGAACAATGGGCAAAAGATGTTAAAGAGTTTAACTATAAGCCTATATTGTGGTATAGTGATTCACCTGATAGAAATTACAAACAGATTTGTCGAGAAATGTTTTTTGACTTTAAGCATTCAATATCAGAAGAGAAATTTATCTTGGTAATTACTACTAACAGTAGCTTTGTTAGTGAAGGATTTCAAAAGGAAATGAATCGTTTAGACGGCCATGATGTTCTTATCATAGTAGATGAGGCACATAATATAGGCGCAAGGAAAATTAGAAATACACTGAATATAGACTATAAATATAGATTAGCACTATCTGCGACTTTGGAAAGACATAATGATACCTCCGGAACTAATGCCTTAAAGAAATTTTTTGGTGAAAAGTGTATAGAGTATGGTCTAGAAAATGCCATAAAGGATAAAAAGCTTACACCATATTATTACTATCCTATCATTGTTAATCTTACAATGCAGGAACAAGAACAATATAACAAACTAACCAGAGAAATTGTCAAATGTTTGTATAAGGATAAATATGGAAAGATTGCTATAAATGAACGTGGAAAACAGTTGCTTATAATTAGATCCCGATTGATAGCAGGGGCGTACAATAAAATAGATAGCTTAAGGGATATATTGCAGGATTCATATATCAATGAACATGATTTATTGATATATTGTGGAGCTGCCAATGTTTATGAAGATTGGGATGTTTATGATAGTGAAGATTTTAATCTAGGACGTCAAATAGACTGTATAAGTACTATGATGAATATGGATTTAGGCATGAGAACGGAACAATTTACATCAAGACAATCCATGGAGGAAAGGAAATATAGGATAGAGCAGCTAAAGAAACAGGAGATTCAAGGATTGGTTGCCATAAAATGCCTTGATGAGGGTGTTGATATTCCTCAGATTAGGACAGCATTTATTCTGGCAAGCACTACAAACCCTAAGGAATATATTCAGAGGCGGGGTAGAGTATTAAGATTGGCTCCCAATAAAAATTATGCAGAAATATATGATTTTGTTACTATGCCATGCGAGGAGCTTGAGTCAACAGAGGATAGAGATAATTCATTAGGATTAATAAAACGGGAGCTGCTTCGTATGGTAGAGTTTAACAATTTAGCAAAAAATAGTTATGCTAATGAATGTAAAATACATCAAATAATTGATAAATATGATTTATATGATTTTGAATTAATGTTAGAATCTGAGCCTGTTATGGAGGATGATGAATTATGGATGATGTGATTGTAAGTGAATCTGCAAAATATGAAATTATAGGCAAGATATTAAAGGAAGAGCAGGACAATATAAATAATAATCATATAATCTCAGATGTAGATATGGTAGATAAAATCGTAAAAATTATAAAGGAGTACGTTAATGCTAATTAAATATATAAAATTAAAGAATTTTAGACAGTTTAAAGGCGAACATAAAATTAATTTTTCCACAGATAAGGAAAAGAATGTTACCATTGTTATGGGGGATAATGGCTCTGGTAAAACAACATTGGAGCAGGCTTTTTTATGGTGTTTATATGGTCAAAATAATTTTCAGAATAAGGGCTTGCTGAATTTGGAAATTGAGAATACAAGGTATGCCACTGTAGAAGTGGAACTATATATAGAACATCATGCCGTAGAATATAAGATAAAAAGAATACAGTCATATAGAAGAACTAATTTTGTCTGGGAACCAGATGTACCACAGGTATTTCTAGATATAAGAAATACTACAGGTGGTTGGGATAAAATAGATGCTACTGTGATAAGGTCTAAGGTAAATAGGATAATGGCAGAACAGTTATCACAATTTTTCTTTTTTGATGGGGAACATTTAAGCGACATGAGTAAGGAACTGTTTGAAAAGAAAAAAAGTAATAATTTTAGAGATGCCGTGCGAGGTTTAGTAGGGTTAGCAGCTTTAGAGGCGGCAGTTACACATTTCGGCAAGAAACCGGGCCCTCGCTCTATCACTGTTATTAGTAGATTTAATAAAGAAATAGACGAGTCAGGGGTAGAGGAACTTGGCAAATTGACTAACTTAATTGAGGATTTGGAAGCAAGGGCAGGAAATGTCGATAGAGAATTGAAATTAGCCGAAGAAAACATAGATATAAGTAATAAAGAGTTAGGTGAAGTCGAAACTAAGTTGGCTTTATTGAATGATGATGTCGATAGAAAAAGGGAATATGAGGCTCTTAATAAAAAGATAAAGGAAAATGAGCAAAGAAAAACAGACAATATAAATGGATTTTTTAAGTTATTTGGCAATCAAATAGGTTTATATTATTCTCAGAATGTAATAGGCGAAGTCCTTGAAGAATTAAGGGATTTTGATGTTTTAGACAAAGGAGTTCCTGGTATACACTCAGATACAGTAGCTTTTTTGCTAAAAAGAAATATATGTATATGTGGAGAAAAAATATCTGACTCAGAATCTAGAATTAAACATTTGAAAGAATTAGAATTAGCGTTGCCACCACATAGTATAGGAAATTCCATAAGTATTTTCTCTGCGGGTGTAAAAACGGCTATGGATGGCCTTGATGGTTTTACATTGCAAAAAAATAATTACTTGAAAAATTATAGAATTTGTAAAGAAGAAATTAGAAGAGCTGAGGTTCGTCGTTCTGAAATAGAGGAATCATTATCCGATGTAAATGAAGCTAATGCGTTAAGACAACGTAGAAATAAAGCCAATACTGTTCTAAAGGAAGCGAAGGAGAGTAGAGGTAGACTCTCTATACAATTAGAGTCGTTGCAAAGAGATATAAATCATAATAAGAAGAAGCGAGATGATCTAGCAGAACAGGATACAAGAACTTCCTTAAATAAAAAATACCTGACATATGCAGAGGCAGTATACGAGGTCTTGAAAGAGGTCTATGAGGAAAAGGAAAACAAAATTAGAGATGAATTGCAACAAACTATAAATAAAATTTTTTCTAATATATATGATGGGGAGATTTTATTGAAAGTAGATGAAAAATATAGAGTTTCAACACAAATAAGAAATATGGATTCGTCTTTATTATCCGGAGATGTAGATAGAAATACTGCGCAAAATTATGCGATTATTTTTGCTTTTATTGCAGGAATTATTGAAATGGCAAAGAAAAAGCGCGGTAATGGTAAAAATGAGAATGTTTTATGCAATACTAAGGAAAGCTATCCATTGGTAATGGATGCGCCATTATCCTCATTTGATAAAACCAGAATAGCAAATATTTGTCAATCATTACCAGATATAGCGGAGCAGTTCATTCTTTTTATAAAGGATACAGATGGAGATATTGCGGAAAAACATCTAGCTAATAGAATTGGGGCCAGATATAAAATTTTACCTATTAGCAAAGCATACTCAAATATTGAAAGGAAATGTTAATATGACTGATTCGATGGAAATATTTCAAAAGGATTACAAAATATGTGGCCGACATGCAGAATATGTACGGGCGCTGGTAGGTACCAATTCCTCAGGAAACAAAATAAAATCTTCAAGAATACCTATATTTCAACGCTATGTTGATGTGATGGCAGTGGCACCTATTGTAGGATTTATTTACAAAAAAAAAGGGGTGCACGATTCTGGTGCTGATATAAGTATGTTGGCCTCTCAGATGATGCAGATAAGCCATATATTAACAAGGTCGTACAGAATTATAATGATATTGGATCAAAAGGAAGAAATCTCTGCCCAGGATAGGTTAGATAGAGCATTTAAATATGATAGAAATCCGATGAAGAGAAAAGCAGGAGATGACATATTTAAAGCATATATGTTAGGAGGCATAGAGGTTTTATATGAAAAATTAATAAAAGATTCGAGCACATTAGACGAAGATTTTATGAACTGTATAGAATTTATTGATGAATTTGATAAAATGTCACCTAAGAAGAGAACTAAAGAGGATATTATAGAATTGTGTAATTTGGCTGGAGAATAGTTATTGCTTGCAGGATATGGTCTATTGAAAAATAGATGAAGGTGGGAGATATTGTATGGCTGATGAAACTAAATCAAACTTAACAACAGTAATTGAGCAGATAAATAAGAATGAAATATTGTTGCCAGATTTTCAGAGAAATTTTGTCTGGAAAGATGAAGAACAACAGAAGAAGTTGGTGGCTTCCGTGTTGTGTAAAATGCCAATAGGAAGTATCTTATTATTGCAGGCTAATCCTAATGAATACGCAGCTAAAGTTATAGGCTGTGCTAAGAAAAAGGTAGATACTGGCAGTTTAAACAATGATGTATATTTTCTGTTAGATGGTCAACAGCGTATTACGGTTTTGGCTAATGTATTTTCCAATGTTATACATGAAAACTGTCCTAAAGTTAGTGAATTGATTTCACTCTCTTTGAAAAAGAGATTCTTTTTAACTATTCCAGACTGGAAACCATATTTAGAAGATGATTGGTTTGGTGTAAGCAAATTGCAATTTCCTTTTGAGAGGAATGATATACCTACATATTTAACAGCGCAAATTTACAAATATATTCATATAGAAAACTTTACTGCAAATGATGATGAACCGTTTAATCCTGCTAAAGGAATATCAACTGACTTGGATGATTTTTGTTTGGCAAAAAAATCAGGCCCTTTGATACCGTTATTTTTTATGTGTCCGTTTGGAACAAAAGCTACGGCTATAAAAACCAGGTTTAGTACAATAGTAAATCGCATAGCTGATAAAATAAAAGAATCTATTATAAATCATTATGAATTATTAGATAAAAAAGCGGATAAATGTAGATTTTTGAGTGATTTTTTTGACGGTGAGAATATTGATATTTTGGACGATTCAAAAATAAAAAACGCTCTGGAGGAAAGAAAAGACTGTTGGGGAGATGGTCTGAAATCATATTTAAATTCTTGTATAGATGATATATCAATGGGACAGATAAAGGTATCTGCCTCTCAGCGTGCTCGTGCTATTGATATTTATGAGAATTTAAATAGAGGTGGTGTATGTTTAAATACTTTTGACCTTATTATGGCAAGAGTTGCCAAAGTAAGTTCTGAAAATTTTTATACAAGAGTAAAAGAAGCAATGGAATCTGAGAAAAAATATCCAGTTGACGTTTTGCCAGATAAAATCAAGATTATTATATCAAACAAAATTTCACAGCATAAATATAATGCAACCATGGCTATGAAGTGTTTGAATCTGAGCAAAGGTGAGATAAATTCCAAATACATAGATATATTTCTAGACGCATTAACAATATATTCAAATGTGCAAGATTTAAATCCAGATAAAATAAAATTGGATCATATAAAGAAAAATACTATTTTATCCCTTTTACCTGAACATATAAATGATAATTGTGAAAAGGTTATCATAGCTTTGGATCGTGCTATGTTTTTCTTGCAGACTAGGTGTGGTATTCGTTCTATAAAGGAAGTAAATTATGCACTCATGCTGCTAGTAATAACAGTGGTATTTTTGAAAGAAAAAAACTTTTATGAGAAAAAAATACATGATTTGTTAGAGGCTTGGTACTGGTCAGTACTATTTTCTGGCGAATATGATAAAGACCAAAATTCCCGAGCTATTGATAACCTAAAAAATATACTTAGTACCATAAAAACAAAGGATATAACATGGCTTAATACGATAAAAATCAGCGTATTTAATTTTCCTAATTTTTCAGATAAAAAATTACTGCTGATGCAAAAAGTGCAGGATGGAAGGAGACCGAAAAAAAACATTGGGAATTTTATATGCCAGTATATGCTGGCAAAAGTATATCCAGATATGTTTGATAATGATAAAAATATTAGTGTATTCTGTGCAGATAGTGAAAATTTGCAAATCCATCACATTATACCACTTGCAACTATGAAAAAAATCGGTGAATCAAGCAAGAAATTGAGAGATAATCCTGATCACATTTGCAATTCGCCAATTAATTTAGTTTATATTACCGATGAAGCAAATAAAGCTATTTCAGCACAATCATTAGATTATTATGCCTCTAGATTATTGGATGGAGCAAAATCTGCGTTACATATTAGTGTATACTCAAATAAATCAGATGTTGAAAATACAGAAAAAATAAAAGGTATTCTTTCTAATAGATTCGATGCATTGAAGGGAGAGGTGGAGAATAGAATAAAGGACTGTCTTTTAGCCTGGCAATAATATCTGCTGAAAGGGAATAGAACATGACATATACTTACCATGTAACATATATTAATCAATTTTTAGAGCTTTTTCAGGAAAATGATTTCTTTAAATGGAATAGTGAAGATATTCTACTTAATGGTGAGATTTATAGTAGATGTATCGAATTTATAGCGGAAGGTCTTGTCGATGAGTTTAGTGATATTATGTGGGATATAGCTGAACATAATATTTATGAGGATGTTGATAGTGATGTAGACGGCTTGTACGAAATGGCAGCCATTGAATTTAGGAAATTGATAGAAGGTAGCTCTTTTGAAGTGACTGTCAAAAATATTGATGATGAAATAGTTTTTCAAAATAAAGCATTGATAGAGGCAGATGACCTTATGGAGCAAGTTATAGGAAATGTAGATGAAAATAGGGGATTCCACGAAGTAGCTTTAATGGACATTTCATGCAACTACATTAGAAGTAATGGTACATGGAAGTATGCATTGGTCAGTGAGAATTTAGTTTTGGATGATGTTTTTGATTGGCCAGCACCAAATTATTTGCCAAATGGTGAGATAGTTTGGGAATATGAAAAAGGCAATTTTATGCCAAGGATGTGGTATGAGGGAAAAGCCTTTGAATTTGAGTTATTTGATACTGATGGGATTTTTAATCAACATTGGCTAAATCCGGCACAATATTGTGATTACGATTCCTATTTTTTATGTGAAAGTGGAATAGAGAAGCCAGATTTTTATAACATATTAGAAAAATGTCCATTTTCTATTACTAAGTACAATATGGATGATTGTGTTGAAGCAAAAAAAGCATATGATTCTTTTTTGCAATTTTTTGTTGACAAGTATGATAAATATCATGTTGAAAACACATTGTGACATTGATGTGCTATGAAGTGTGATTGTTTTTGAGGAGGAAATTTTATGTTAAAATATGTGTTTACTGTTCTAATGATCTTGGTATGTAATACTGCATTTGCGGCAAATCAAGTAGGTGTCATACTGATAGGCAGCTCCGATTACAAAGATGCACATTTTATGTCTCAGATGGAGGATATTTTTCAAAGTGATGCTTCAGGAAAGTTTACTATATATGTTGGCAATGAAGAACAATCTCGTTATCAGGATTATTGGTTTATGAAGGGCTTTTTAGAAGAACCAGCACCCAATCCACAAAATCTTATGGAATATGTGAATTATAGCGGATATGATGAAATTCTATTTCTTATAGTAAAGGATCCCGTAGTGGATACGCGAAAAATAGGTTTGTTTGGTTCTTTAGAGGAAAAAAGGGTATCAGTTGAAATTAAAGGTTTTCTGATAGGCAAAGATAAATTGCTAGGAAGTTATTCATCTACTAACGAGGATGACTCTAAGCGCAGTGAACTACGCGCACGTCAAGGAGCGTTCAAAAAATCCATAAGAGATATTTACAGTGGCTTGCAGGAGAAATTTTAATATAATTTAGTATAAGAAAAGATTATTCTATATGGTGTATTTTACCACCAGTGATGTTATAATATTCATATCAAACAAATGCTGGTATGATTTATAGCAGGATGGTGAGGATTATGGCAGGATGGAATGTTCCTAGTGGGGATATTTCAGATGGAGTTGTTTTTGAGGATGAAATATGGACTGCGTTTAATTATTTTTTCTCAGATAGCTGTCGTAAAAATACGACGTATAAATATGGTTTTTTGAAATCCATCCTGGATAATCTGTTTTCTGTCGAACCAACTAGTAGAGGATTGGAATTGAGCTTTCAGCAGCTTTTCGATAAATTTACAGAAAATTACTGGAATTTAATTCTAAAGTACAATCTAAAGCAGGCAAAAGTAACTAGCAGAGTTAAATATTCGGGTATAGAGCGTATTATTCGAGAGGCTGTACACCAATATAGATTACCTGAATTTGCAGAATATAGTTCTTTAGATGCGTCACTGCGGAAGAAGATTGCCCAACAGGTAATGTTTGTCTGCCAAGAAAATGTTGTAGGGGCTGTATATGTGGATTTTGCTGGAAAGATGTATGGTTTTAGCAAAAAAGAAGGAAGAATATGGCTTAATATACCGTTTTATGCTTTTTTGCAAAAGTTTAAGTTAAATATAGAACAGAATAATTATTATGCATGGGCAAAGCTTTTGGAGAAGTACAATGTAGGAAATGTTACTAATTGCTTGCTAAATAAATTGGAGGATGCAACGCCGAAACGGCATAATCTGTCGCTCTACAGAGATATTCTGAGAAATGAATTTGGTGCGGTAAGCTGTTTTTATTGTCACAAAAAATTAACAGATAAATCCCAGGTGGATCATGTGATTCCTTGGCAGATGGTGCGGGAGGATAAGCTATGGAATTTTGTTCTGGCTTGTCCTTCTTGTAATGCAAGCAAAAATAATCGTATTCCAGCAAAACCTGTTATACGTTTCGTCATTGAGAGGAATGATATTATCCGTACGTATGGCAGTTCACTGCAATGTGTAGCGGAGGATTTTCAAAATTATAGTGATGATATGATGGTTAATCTGTGGGGATATGCCAAAAACGGTGGGTTTCAGGAGTGGCAACGGTGATAATCTCAATAAATAGCACTATATTTTGCAAAAAGAAAACCAATCTCCAAAAATTAGATTTTTTAGGTCTAACTTTTTGGGGTCGGTACAATTTTAGGTCTAATTTTTGTGGTCGGTATAGGTCTAGCTAGGGGGGGTTCAATATTGTTTCATTAGAGCATAGTAAGATAACGGCTAAATTCCGAAGGTGGGATTCCTAGAGCTTTCATAGCATCCTCTGGGGAGAGGTGCATATTAAATAGTCAACCATGACATTATTCTCCAGGCGATATTTAATGTCTGAATCGACAGCATGGTCAATTTCAACTTGCAATTTACGATATTGTTTTATTGCCATAGGAGACTTATTTACAGAGAAAATTTCACACTCCCGAGCTGTCAGAAAAACATCAGCATATATCCCAATGGGCGGTCACTTTTTGACATTGTTGTGTATAAACCTACGGTCAGACCCTTTTATAGAGCCTCAGGGCAGTACCATCGCAGGCACGTTCGCGCTACTATCCACGCCTAGCGGATGCTAAGCTCTCGCTTCGCCTTACGGCTCGCGACTCGCTAAGCACCGAGGCGCGTCTAAGTGCCATGCGAATGGTACATGCCCTGATGCTCTTTAATAGGTATGACACAAAATTTTCACAAATCTGCTTATAAAGTCAACCGCCCATCGCATTATCTGCCAACAGTTACAATCCTGCGACAGCTCCCCGCTCCCCTTTTCAGGCTTGTTCGTAAAGCTGTATGCATCACTATGGTAAAAATAATGAATATAGTTTTATCAGTTTGTTTATATCTGTTCAGACAAAGAAAGGGATGAGTGAGGACAGTACCCATAGAAAACCTTTGTTGTACCTCGCTGCGACTTCGCAAGCCGTAGGCGCAGCGAGAGCTTAGCATCCGTTAGGTACAACTAGCAACCTGGTAATATGTCAACAGGTTTTCTCAAAAGTTTTTGAAGCAAATTCTTGAAATAAAGTGCACTTAACAAACCTTCAGGATTATAAGCAAAAATCCCAAAGGCATGTTTGTAAATATTATGCTTGGCCTACTCTGTTTCTGGAGTAGAGCTGATTCCTGGCCAGCAATCCAAAAATCAACTTTATGGCTTTACGAGCTGTGAGAGCGAGTGCACGTTTATGCTGATGGGTTTTCACCTCAGCGTATTTCTTGGAGTAATATTCCCCGTATTCGGGGCAATGGATTCTAATATGGCTGGTCGCTTCCAGTAGATAATATCTAAGATAGGAGTTACCGGCCTTGCTCATGGTTGTATCATCAGCTTTGAACTGACCGGATTGGTTTTCACGCCACACCAGGCCAGCATACTTGGCTAACGATTCCTGAGATTTAAAAATGTGTATGTCTCCGATTTCAGCCATGATTCCTGCAGCCATAACCGGGCCAATGCCAGGAATAGACTGTAGCGACAGGAAAGCATTTGGATTGAGCCCTTTAATGGTTGTTTCGATAGCCTTATTAACCTTCTTGATTTCCGCATTGTATGTAGAGATCATGGTGAAGGATGAGGCGATTGCGACTGTAAGAGGCTCATACAGACACTTATCCAGACGATAGGAATTTCTTGCAGCTGCCTGCAAGAGATTGGCTGTTTTCTGAGGATCTGTAAATCTATTGCGGCCTTTCTCGCAGATGAATTCAACAAGCTTTTCCATAGGCATGTCAACAATATCTTCAGTAGAGAGGAATTCGGTAAGAACCGCAGATGCTGTAGCTCCGAACTCATTGGAGAATGGCTGCTCCTCTGCATCCAGCATGGTAAATTCGCTGAACTTGAGGAATATATTAGAGAGCATGTAGGTCTTTTCCCTTGTAAGGGCTTTGACCAGATGAAGGCGATGGCGTGTCAGCCTTTGCAAAGCGAGATACTGGCACCCGCGCCATGGTTTAGTAGTAATCCTGCCAACACGGGCAAAGTCAGCAATGATGAATGCATCAACGTAGTCGTTTTTGCCAAGCCCAATATAGGACTTCTTGTAGTTGGCAATACTTTTAGGATTTAAACAGTACACTTCGGTGTGAAATGGTATAAGGATGCGGCATGTAGACAAGTAATTGGCGATATGCACTCCATAAAAGGATGTAGATTCCAAGCTGATTACAAGTCTACGAAGACCACTTTCAGGTGTAAAAAACTCTGATATTTTCTTAGCCATTTTCTCGGCACCTGGCTCATTATTGGGCACTGCAAAAGATGCAATTGGTTTAGTGGATTCAAAGTCCATGATGGCCACAACATTTTCCCTTGAGCTGATGTCGATACCGACAAAGAGAGTAGAAAGAAGATCCGCCTTCTTCAAAGTAAACACCACCTTCCCGGCTATTGATGGATGATGGGCAAGGATTATCCTGATCTTAATCGCTGACTGCACCCTCGCTAATAAGCAGTCACCTGTGAGAGTAATGCTTGCTGGTAGTGCTCTCGCCCAGGGCTGCAACACCTGTGTAAGCAGTATTTGACGATTAAGGCAGGCGTCAAGCTAATTAAGCAGTCATACAAAGATGCTGCGAGGAGTGAAAGACGTTGCCTTTGCCGCATAATCTCTTTGATTATTGTAGCATCAGGAAATCCAATTTCATAGAAAAATATTTAGTTGTAAAAAGAAAAATAAGTTTTGTATACAAGGCGGATATCTTGCTTACAAAACTTATTATACGAGGAGCGAGAGCGTGTTTTCTATGGGTAGCTGTCCCGCTCAGCCCATTTTAATCTGAACAAAGTGCACGATTGTTAGAAAATCATCCCGTTAATGTTCCCGAAGTATCATACCCCCACTACGACAAACTGAAATTTAGCATTTTTCATAGGAACTTTGCAGATAGTCTTGCGTTTTTCATAGGAAAAACGTAGAATAAGGATGCCGGAGTTAAATTGTTGTGTAATATACTCGGAAGGAATTGATATATATGGAACGTAGCATTATGACAGGGATGCTGGCGTGGAGCCGGAAGTCAAAACACAAACCACTGTTGATTACAGGTGTAAGGCAATGTGGCAAGACATATATTTGTAAGGAATTTGGCAGAAGGTACTTCGAGGACACGGCTTATTTTTATTTTGAAGGAAATCACGGATTGCAATCAATATTCGATTATGACCTTGACCCGCATCGGATATTAAGTGAATTAGGCGGGTTAATATATAAAAAGCCCATCGTCCCCGGGAAAACCCTTGTGATTTTTGATGAAATACAAGCATGTCCCAGAGCTGTCACATCCCTAAAATATTTTTGCGAGCTAATGCCTGAGCTTCATATCATCTGTGCTGGTTCCTTGTTGGGTGTTTCCTTGCAGCGTGATGGCATTTCATTTCCTGTAGGCAAGGTTGAACGTCTAGTCATGTATCCTATGAGTTTTGCTGAGTTTTTGTTAGCTTGCGGCCAGGAACATCTTTTATCGGGCGCGGATAAATATCTGCCGGATAAGCCGTTGGCAGAGGCGTATACAGAGCCTTTAAAAAAATTCTTAAAATATTACTATATAACAGGCGGTATGCCGGAAGCTGTTGCCACATGGCTGGAAACTAAAAATTTTGATGCAGTAACACAGATACAAAACAACATCCTTCATGATTACAGTGCAGATTTTGCAAAGTATGCACCTGTCAACGATGTACCGAAGCTGCAGCTTATCTGGCAATCTGTACCTCAGCAGCTTGCCAAGGAAAATAATAAATTCGTGTTTTCACATGTAAAAACTGGCAAGCGGGCGGCGGATTTGGAGGATGCACTGGAATGGCTGCACTCAGCTGGTCTTATACATCGTCTTCAGCTGGTCAGCAATCCACAGCTGCCACTTGCTTTTTATGCCCAAAGTACCTATTTCAAGGTGTATTTGTCAGATGTTGGTCTGTTGCGCTGTCAGGCCAGTCTATCACCAGAAACTATTCTGCAGGAAAACCAGCTTTACAACAGCTTCAAAGGAGCTTTAACTGAGAATTATGTTCTTTTAGAGCTTCTCAAGCAGAACCTTGAGCCTTATTTCTGGCGTTCCGGCAATACGGCAGAGCTGGATTTCCTCATTGCCAATCAGGAAACTATCATTCCGATTGAAGCCAAGGCAGAAATACATACCAGAGCCAAAAGCTATCAATGTTTTTGCAAGCAATACAAGCCTGAAATTGGTTTCAAAATTTCCATGAAAAATATTGCTGTAAACGATGTGGTGGAAACCGTTACTTACAGCCTGCCGCTGTATCTGGCCAGCTTTGTGAAGAAGATTGCCTTCAATAAGAACTAAACTAATCTGCAAGTGTAGAGAATAAAAACTCCCTTTCGTAAGAATGTACAAATTCTTTGAAAGGGAGTTTTTTAAGAAATTGAAATTTAAATTTGTCAAGTGCCTAATGTGCATATTTTTGCACATTGGGTTTGTTAGAATAGATTTGCAGCAGGAATTTAGTTGCTATTGCCTGGGCAGCCTTGTTTTTCCTTCAGTGATTGTACCAGAATCCTGATGGGTGGTAACAATAGTCCGGAATGTGGCAAAGAAGCAGATGGATTTTGTGACGAAAATATTACAGGGATATGCAATCATTGTGGTGCAGAGATAAAGATTTGCTCTCATTGTCCTAGTAGCTGTGTATTACCTACCCCAAAATAATACTTCTATCGGCGATTTGGTTCAGCCGTTGGTGGTGGGAGGTGAAGATAATGGTTTTGCCAGCTGTTTTTAGGCTTGTGAGAAAGTCTATAAGCCAGCTTTGGGACTGGCGGTCAAGATCGTTCATAGGTTCATCCAGAATCCAGATAGTGGGATTCATGGTTAGGATGGCGCCTATGGCGGTCTTTTTTTGTTCTCCGCCGCTTAGGGTGTAGGGCGTGCGTTCTCTGAGATGGTTTATGCCTAGAAGCTCCAAGGTATCCTGCACCCTGTGTTGGATTTTTTCTTTGGTTAGTCCCATTTGCAGAGGGCCAAAGGCCAGCTCTTCTTCTACTGTACTGCAAAACAGCTGGGACTCTGGCTTTTGCCAGAGATAGCCGATTTTTTGATGAAAGGTTTTGGACCAGCTTTGCTGCTGTAACAGATTCCTGCTTACCTCTGTGCCCTGAAAGATGTACTGTCCCTGCAGGGGCAGTAACAGGCCGTTAAGGAGTTTTAGCAGGGTGGTTTTGCCACAGCCGTTATCTCCCATCAGGTGCACTGTTTCGCCACCATGAATTGCACAGCTGAAATTCTGCAATATGGGGCTGGCTCCCTCGTAGCCAAGGGTAATATTTTTTAATGTAATTATAGGCAGCATAGTAAAAAACCTCAACTAAATCTTTTGTTTCGTATTTTTCCTTTGGGAGCTAATACTCTAAGTATATATATAATACTATAAGCAGAATGCATATGATGGCAGGGCATATATCTGCCAGCCCAAAGGGCTGTTGATGCCGATGGGGATATTGGCCGGAGAAGCCTCGGCAGATCATGGCCTGATACATTTCCAGGGACATCTGCTGAGATTTGAGATAGACAGTACCTAGAATATTCAGGGTACTGCTGGTTTTGTGAGGATTTCGGCCGATGGAGCGGAGGCTTAGAGCGGTAAGGGAATCCTGAGCAATACCTCCCAACAGATAAATATATCTAAGGGTGGTGTCAAGAATAAAAATAAACATATGGGGCAGGTGCAGCCAGCTAAGGGTACAGCTTATTTGCTGAAAGCTGTAGCTGTGGATAAATATTCCCGTAGCTACTAAGGAAATAAAGCTTTTGTAGGGTAATAGCATCAGCAAAGGGTTGGGGGTGAGATAGAGGGCTGGCAGTATCAGCACCATAGTAAAAATTCCCATCAGCAGGGCTGGTTTGAGAATCTGCCAAATGGTTTTGCCTTGATAGAGGCAAAGGAGGCACAACAAAATACAGTAGATACAGTGGAGCAAAATGCTGTGATGGCTTAGGGCACAAACGAGCAGTAACACCAGCCAGGAAGCCATAGCCCCCATAGGGGATGGCTTCAGCCTGCTGTGAGGCTTTGGTTGGAGGCTGGGCTGATAGCGCCTTAGTACGCTGGTTATTTTTAGCAGGGATTTGGCTAGAAAATATTCTCTATCTGTGGCAGGAAGGTAATTTTCCTCTTTGACAATCCATTCTGGTAATTTCATTTTGGTTTATTTGGCAACGGCAGCGGACATTAGCTTGAAGGCTAGGATGACCATAGCTGTACCCATAATGGCAGACAGTACATAGCCAAAAATATCTGGCAGTCCGCTAATGGCGTAATCTGGGAAGAATACTTCCAGATTGAAACCCTCTAAGAGTCCCTGAGGGGTATAGCCTAGGGCAGTGCCGGTTTCGGTTAGCTCCGCTATTTCCTCTGGTGCCCATTCTCCCCAGGCAGTGCCTTCAGCCAGCAGGCCCAAAGGACACAGGACAATCATGGCAATCAGGATGGCATAAAGGGCGGAAATAGGGCTTTGGTCAGAGTTGGTGCCAATCTGCTGGCCTGCCTTGGCCTTGGACATATAGAGTACCAGTCCTCCGGTGAAAATGGCTTCTGCCAAGCCGAAAATTGTTAGATGGCCTGCCATCATGGCTGGAATGGAAATGGACAAAGGATATGGGCAGTAAAGAGCCTGTCCCAATTCATTGGTAAAGAGGAGAGGCTGCAGGCCAAATTCTACAGCGGCCACAAGGGCGGCTGCGTTAATCCCGACATAGCCTCCTACAGCGGCAGCTAGGGAATCCGGCAGGTGCTTGCGCAATATCTGGTAGAGGCTGTAGCCTGCCATTGGCAGGACAAAGGCCATGTTGAAGCAGTTGGCCCCTAGAGCTAGAATACCTCCGTCCCCAAAGAAAAGGGCCTGTACCAAGAGGGTTGTGCTTATGGCTAGACAGGCTCCCCAAGGCTCCAGCATAATTGCGGCTAGAGTACCTCCTACGGCATGACCGGTGGTGCCTCCTGGCAGAGGAATGTTAAACATCATGGCTACAAAGGAAAAGGCTGCAGCAATGCCCAAAAGAGGCAGTTTTTCTGCAGGCATTTTTTTCTTTACCTTCTGAATGGATATATACCAAATAGGCGCCATAGCCACAGCCAGCACGCCACAGGTGCTGGGACTAAGATAATTTTCTGGAATATGCATGGTGGATTCTCCTTTTATTTATAAAATCTTATAAGAAACATTATACTAAATTTGCCTAAGCTTTGTCATTATGTAATCGCAACAGGGCTAGAATTAAGGTGGCCAGATTACAAGAAAGGATAGTCAATATCCGCAAGGATTTCCTGCATAAGGAATCAACTAAGCTTGTAAAGGAAAATCAGCTGATTGCAGTAGAAAATCGTAAATGGACTAGTGCTCAAGGAACCAATAATATCCTGCCTTTAGGCATGGGGAGTGTCAAGGGGAATTGAAAGAAAAAGAACGGAAATAATATAGGCAGGAATAAAGGCAGGATGCTGTAGGGAGGTGACCTGCCTTTTCTGTGGATAAAATTTTGTTAAGGCAGGATTAAAAACTTTGTGCAACATAGGTAATCTATGCTATAATAACATGGTTAAAATGTATTTTTAGAAAATCCTTATATTTGGGGGTAGAGTGTTTTGAAGAAAATGTCAGGTAATGAATTGAGAGAGGCTTATCTTCAGTTCTTTGCTGAAAAGAAGGGCCATCTTAGATTGCCAAGTGCTTCTCTGATTCCAGAGAACGATCCTACTTTGTTAATGATTGGTGCTGGCATGGCGCCATTTAAGGCATATTTTACAGGCAAGGTAAAGCCGCCTCGTGGTCGTATTACTACCAGCCAGCGTTGTGTGCGTACCGGTGATATTGAGAATGTAGGCCGTACTGCCCGCCATCAGACTTATTTTGAGATGCTGGGCAATTTCTCCTTTGGTGATTATTTCAAGAAGGAAGCTATTCCTTGGTCCTGGGAGTTCCTGACTGAGGTGCTGGAACTGCCAAAGGATAAGCTGTGGGCTTCTATTTATCCAAAGGATACTGAGGCAGAGGCTCTCTGGAAGGCACAGCCTGGCTTTAATCCAGATCATCTGGTAAAGCTGGAGGATAACTTCTGGGAAATCGGCCCTGGTCCATGTGGTCCTGATACTGAGATTTTCATTGATCTGGGTGAGGAAAGAGGCTGCGGCAGCCCTACCTGCGGTGTAGGCTGTGACTGTGACCGTTATCTGGAAATCTGGAACAATGTATTTACCCAGTTTGATAGAACTGAGGATGGCAAGTACAACGATCTGGAGCACAAGAATATTGATACTGGTATGGGTTTGGAGCGTATTGCTTCTGTGATTCAGGGAGTACGTAACAACTTTGAGACTGATTTGCTGTTCCCTATTATTGAGTATGCTTCCAAGGTTTCTGGTGTGGCTTATGGTGCCAGCGAGGAGACTGATGTTTCCTTGAAGGTTATTGCGGACCATGCCCGTTCCATGACTATTATGATTATGGATGGCATTCTTCCTTCCAATGAGGGCAGAGGTTATGTACTGCGCCGTATTCTCCGCCGTGCTATTCGTCATGGCCGTATGCTGGGCATCAAGGATAAGTTCCTGGAGGGTGCTGTAGATGCTGTTTATGAAATCTACAAGGATGCCAGTGATTTTGGTGCTTTGGGCCAGAAGAAGGATTATATCAAGAAGGTTATTGCTCTGGAGGAGGATCGTTTCTCTGCAACTCTGGAGCAGGGTATTGAGCTGTTGGATGGCTATATTGCCGATACCAAGGCTGCTGGCAGCAAGGTTCTGTCTGGCGAGCTTAGCTTCAAGCTTTATGATACCTTTGGCTTCCCTTGGGAGCTGACTGAGGAAATCCTCCATGAGCAGGATATGGAGCTGGATAAGGAAGGCTTTGACAAGGAAATGCAGGCTCAGCGGGATCGTGCCCGTGCTGCCCGTGCTGAGAATGAGCGTTACGCTATTCCTGATTTGCAGGGTATTGACACTGCTGCCTTGAAGCATGATCCAGAGGCCAAGTCTGCCAAGGTTGTAGCTATCTGGAAGGATGGCCAGCTGGTGGATGAGCTGAGTGACGGTGATGAGGCTGGTATTATTCTGGACAATACTCCATTCTATGCAGAGGGTGGCGGACAGGTTGGCGACAAGGGTGTATTCGTCAGCGAGTTCGGTCGTTTGCAGGCTGTTAATGCCAAGAAGCTGCCTGATGGCACTATTTATCATGAGTGCTATGTTGAGGAAGGCCAGCTGAAAAAGGGCGAGCAGGTTGAGATTCAGCTAGATGAGGCTAACAAGCTGGCTTCTGCCCGCAATCATACTGCAACTCATCTTCTGCAGGCTGCCTTGAAGAAGGTTGTAGGTGATCAGGTAAATCAGGCTGGTTCTGCTGTTAATGCAGATCGTCTTCGCTTTGACTTTACCAACTTTGAGCCTGTATCTGCTCAGCAGCTGGCTGATGTAGAGGAGCTGGTAAATCAGGAGATACTCAAGGGCACTGATGTAGTTATTGAGCATATGTCTAAGGATGAGGCTACCGATAAGGGTGCTATGGCTCTCTTTGGTGAGAAATATGGCGATGTAGTTCGGGTTGTCAGCGTACCAGGCTTTTCTATGGAGCTGTGCGGTGGTTCCCATGTAAAGAATGTTGGCCAGATTGGTCTGTTCAAGATTGTCAGCGAGACTGGCGTTGCTGCTGGTGTACGCCGTATTGAGGCTATTACCGGCAAGGCTGCTTTGGACTATGCCTTTGGCAAAATGGCAGTAGTTAAGGAAGCTGCTGACAAGCTGAAGTGCCGTGAGGATGAGCTTCTTCATCATGTAGATGGTGTGTTGGCTCAGAACAAGGAAATGCAGCAGCAGTTGAATGCAATTCATGCAGAGCAGGCTAAGGCGGATGCCGCTGCTCTCTCTGACAGCGTTAAGACTGCCGGTGCATTCCAGGTAATTGCTGCTCAGGTTAATGCTCAGAGCATGGACGATCTCCGCGATATGGCAGATATGTCCTGCGACAAGCTGGATACCGGCGTGGTAGTTCTAGCTGCTGTAAATGATGGCAAGGTAAATCTGGTTGTAAAGGCATCCAAGGCTGCTGTAGCTGCTGGTGCCCATGCAGGCAAGGTTATCAAGGAAGCTGCCAAGCTGGTAGGTGGTGGCGGTGGCGGCCGTCCAGATATGGCTCAGGCTGGCGGTAAGAAGCCAGAGGGGGTACAGGCTGCACTGGATAAGGCGGTTGAGGTACTGACTGCTCAGTCCAAATAATACTAAATAATATGACAAACATTCCCTGATAGTGTACAATAAATACATTAGCAGGGAATGTTTTTTTTGTGCAGATAAAGGAAATGATGATTATGGAAGATAAAATGAAAATAGATACAGAGGGGATATTGGATAGGGCGGCGGCCCGCAGATTGTTTGTGGCGGTGGTTATTACTTCCTTTATTGGGCCTTTTGCTGGCTCTGGTATCAATGTAGCTATACCGGCTTTGGGCCAGGAATTTGGGGCTTCTGCCGGGGAGCTAAGCTGGGTGGTCTTTGGCTTTTTACTTGGCTCGGCTATGTTTATTCTGCCTACAGGGAAGCTGGCAGATATCTATGGCAGACGGCGGGTATATACCATAGGTCTGTGGCTTTTTGCCAGTACCTTTCTGCTGGGGGCCTGTGCCACCTCGGTGGCCATGCTGAATGTGCTGAGGTTTCTCCAAGGCTGTGTTATGTCCCTCATATTTGGGCCTGGTATGGCGCTGCTGGTTTCTTCCCATGAAGCTAGTCAGCGGGGCAGGGTAATAGGCTATTCCGCTGCTTCCACCTATAGCGGTTTGTCTATGGGGCCGGTTATCTGCGGTTTCCTTTGTGAATACCTTAGCTGGCGCAGTATTTTTCTAATTACCGGCTTGGTGGTGCTGATAAGCATTTATTTGTTAAAGGATATTAAGCAGGAATGGTATGGGGATAAGGGTGCCTCTATAGATAAAAAGGGCAGTATCTGCTATCTGGTGGCAGCTCCTTTGTGGCTATGTGGCTTGTCTAAGATCACAGAGGGCAGTACGGGCTTGCTGTTGTTGGGAGCTGGTGCCTTGGGGCTATTGTTGTTTTGGTGGATTGAGTCCAAAGCAGAGCATCCTTGTCTGGATGTAAGGCTGTTTCATGGCAATCCGGTTTTTACCTTTAGTAATTTGGCGGCTATGCTTCACTATAGTTCCACCTTTGCCTTGAGCTTTTTGATGTCCCTGTATTTGCAGGTAATTGTAGGCTATACGGCTTCTATGGCTGGCATGATTATTCTGCTGCAGCCCGTGGTTATGGCGGCTCTGTCCCCCAAGGCTGGGGCCTTGTCAGATAGAATTCAGCCGGGGCTGGTGGCCTCTGTTGGTATGACTATGACCGCTGCCGGCCTTTGGGGAATGTCCTTTTTGACAGGGGATACCCCTATTTGGATTGTGGGCCTGCTTCTGATGTGGATAGGCCTGGGATTTGCCTTGTTCTCATCTCCTAATAATAATGCTATTATGGGGGCTGTTGAGAAAAAACACTATGGCACTGCTTCCTCTCTGCTGGCCACCATGCGGTTAATGGGACAGTCTACCTCTATGGCGGTAGTTACCATGATTATAGCTCTGTGTCAGGTACATTCCCTAACCGGGGAGGATAATGTACAGCTTTTGGGAGCTATACAGATAGCCTTTAGAATATTTGGCTGTATCAGCATTGCAGCCATATTTATGTCTTTGGTGCGAAATAAGGCAAAATAAAATACATGGTTTGAAAATAGATTTAATGTCAAGATGTTAATGTCAGAAAGGAGCGGTTTTATGAAAAGAGTGTCTACCCTGTTGTTGGCGTTTATGCTGTTGGTTACGGCTGTATTTGCTACAGTGTGTCACGCCAATGAGGAGTCAGCAGAGTGTGCTGCTGTGGAGAATGGACCTACAGATGAAATGCTGGCTCAGCGGGCCAAAGAGCTGGGCTTGGAGTATGTGCCGGGATTGCAGGGAGAGGATAGGTATTATTCCCGCTATGGGGAGCCTATCTATCCACCTAATGATGGTGCGCTGGGCACACCGGAGCCGGTAGTGCTAAAGGCAGGTACTATTCTTACCAGATATGGCCGTGTTAAGGGCAGTTACTTCGGCAACGAGGAGGATACATTTGCTCAGCGGTCCTTGCCTAGAACCACGGATGTGAGCCAGTATCACAAATATCGTCTTAAAAAGGATATGCCGGCAGAAAAGGCAATTATTGCTCCTTGGTTTGGTCAGCCAGGAGGGGGTGTTCAGTACAAAATCTCTAATGAGGTTTTTGCTGAATTTGATTAAAAGGGAGCTGCATACTCGTGACTTTAGTCGTGAGTTAGGCGACCAAGCTAGTCAGCGCATATAGAAATATGTGCGTAGAGATAGATGCTCAAAATCTATCCAATACTACTCGAACTGCTGGAAACTCCTAAAGATAGCAGAACTACAACGCAAGGATGAAACAAGCCTAGGCGTGAATGTGGCGAAAGCGAAAAAAATCTGCTGTATGGCATAAGGTTAAAGCCTAAGTGCTAAAGAATGGACAATCAGCAACTAAGCTCCGAATAGGAGAAAGCTCAACGACTATTCCTCCTGAGGGAAGTACCGCCAAGCGGCGGGAAGTGGGTAGACCGTAACAGGCAAGGCTGACGGACAAGATATAGTCTGTGCTTGCGTGAAAATGCAAGAAGTTCATAAGAGAACTGCCGAGAGTGTAGCGGCTTTCGGTTAACGACAATCTCCCCAATACGACTAAAATAGGATCCTATGATTCTTACATATGTTATAGAAAAATATTGTCAAATTACTTATTTTATTGTGTTTTGCTGACCGCATATGTTATAATTTAACTGGAGGTGAGCAAGATGAATGTTACTTACGGAAGAGGATATGTATATGCTATACAGTATCATATTGTATGGTGTGTAAAATATAGAAAAAAGATTATCACCAAAGCCATAGAAGCAAGATTAAGTGAAATATTAAATGATTTGGCTCATGATAATGGCTTTTCTATCAGTGAGTTTTATACTGACAAAGACCATGTACATATACTTGTGGAATGTTCGCCACAACACTATATTCCAGATATGCTAAAGGCTATGAAAGGCGTGTCTGCACGGTTCATAATGAAATCGTTTCCTGAGCTAAGAGAACAATTATGGGGTGGACATTTGTGGAATCCATCGTATTTTGTTGCTACAGTATCAGAAAACACAGAGACTCAAATCCGTGAATATATTCAAAAGCAAAAAGAGAAGTGATTTGACATGGAAAAGGCATTTAAATTTAGAATATATCCGAATAAGACTCAACAGGTTTTATTGCAAAAGACATTTGGTTGCGCTAGATACGTCTATAATCATTTTCTTGCTAAGAGGATTGAGCTGTACAAGCAGGATAAATCCAGTATGTCATACAATCAGTGTTCCAAGGAGCTTACAACCCTAAAACAGGAACTTACATGGCTAAAAGAACCTGACAAGGATGCCTTGCAAAAGTCCTTGAAGGATTTGGATGTGGCGTACAAAAATTTTTTTGCTCGTCCCGAAGCTGGCTTTCCAAGGTTTAAGAGCAAGCATGATAGGCACAAGTCCTATCGCACAAGCTACACGAATGGAAACATTAAGTTCCTGGGAAAGAAGATTCAGCTTCCCAAGCTGGGCAAGGTCAAGACAAAGGACAAACGAAGGCAGCTTGAAGGCAGGATTCTCAATGCGACAGTTTTGCAAGAGCCTAATGGCGAATACTATGTTTCCATCTGTTGTACTGATGTCCCCATGGTAGCCTTAGAGACAGTAAATCACAATGTCGGCATAGACCTAGGACTGAAGGAGTTTGCCATAGCCTCTGACGGCACGAAGTATGCAAATCCTAAATATTTGGTTAAATACTTGAAACGGTTAAAGTTTTTGCAAAAGAGCCTGTCCCGAAAAACAAAGGGCAGCTCAAACAGGAACAAGGCTAGAATCAAGGTAGCAAGATTGTATGCAAAGATTACCAATCAGAGAAGAGACTTTTTGCAGAAGCTGTCTACAGAGCTGATAAGAAACAATGATGTGATATGTCTTGAAGATTTGCAGGTCAAGAATATGGTCAAGAACCATAAGCTGGCACAGGCGATTTCGGATGTTTCATGGTCTGAGTTTGTCAGGATGCTTAGCTACAAGGCAGAATGGTATGGGAGGAAGATTGTCAAAATAGACAAGTTCTTTCCATCAAGCCAAATTTGCAACTGTTGTGGTCATAAACATACTGAAACCAAGGACTTGTCAGTGCGAAAATGGGCTTGTCCGCAATGCGGAGCTGTCCATGACAGGGATGTAAATGCAGCCATAAATATTCTAAATGAAGGACTCCGAATAGTTGGAGTATAACATATACAAGAACCGTAGGAACTACGGGGGTAGCCCAGCGTATCTGAATCCATTAGGATTCTTGGCTGGGAACCTCGCGACTTTAGTCGTGGGAGGTTCAGGAATATTTGCAGGTGATATGATGACAGTTCAGGAGCTAAGGAAAATATTAAGCAAGCACCATGTGGATACCTCTTTTTATAGTCTGATGGAGCACAGGCCAATGGTAGGGGAGGTATATACTGCTCTGGATAAGGCTGATGGAGGCTATCGGGTTCGAACCATAGAGCGGCTGCAAACTATTGAGGAAAAGCATTTTGAAGATGAGGCTGCAGCTTGCAGATATGTATTGAAAGAGCTGGCCTATGATTATCCAGAGTTAAAGGCTTATTTAAATTGAGAATATGATTAAACAGGGACTGCAAGGCTAAGGAATTAGCTGGCAGTCTCTTTTTTTTCAAATTTGTTGCAAAAATCCCCCTCCTGCCGGAAGGGGATAACAAGATTTTTATTAGATTGAAATATTTCCTATGTTTATGTATAATATTTCCTGTAAGAGGTGTACCTACACGGTAGGCGGTTAATCCTGCCCCTGAAAGGGGGCTTGCCTATGACTTTGTATGATTTTTTGACACTGGTTTTTCTAGTGACTATTTGCATCGTTGCATTAAAGGCATAAGAATAGACCGCCACAGCTACCAACTTTGAGCGGTCTTTCCTATAAACCAATCTACACTTGGGGCAACCGTCTATCGGTGCTCCTCTTATTTTTATTATACCTTTCAGGGATGTTAATTGCAAGTCCTGAAGAAAAAAAGAAAGATACCCGAATTGCAATAATAAGTTGAACACCCGGCGAACCTTTATGCAGTAAGTACTGCAAGCATTTCTTCCTCAAAGCACTCCTCGGGTGTCTTATATACGAGTATCTTTCTTGGCAGGGTGTTGGCCCAGCACTCTACTCTGGAAATGATATTGTCAATATTGGTTGACACATTAAACTCGTATAAAGAAGATAGCTAT
>SAMEA3663090__coassemble_78_pt1 | contig 54904 bp, 48 predicted proteins | sample SAMEA3663090__metabat2_low_PE_027 | metagenome-assembled genome bin SAMEA3663090 (sample SAMEA3663090) | pig gut metagenome | biome: pig gut; feature: pig-associated habitat; material: faeces | place: France | collected 2012 | reverse complement strand
TAAGTCGGACAGAGCAAAAGTCGTTATGACCGCAGGCTGTATTTCGAGAACCCACGGACATAACGACTTTCATTTACAATATTTGAGGAGAGAGGTAACTCAATAAATCAGAATTTATCCTCCCACACTTGCTCCGATTAAGGACAAAAGAAAAGCCGCATAAATACCTAATCATTTATGCGGCAAAACAACACAAATCAATATTTTGAAGGGAATAAACCTATTATACAACAAAGTGGCAGCTTTGAAAGTATCAAAAATTACTTTACGTTAAGAGCAGCAGTTACGAAGTCCTTAAACAGTGGATGTGGATGGTTAGGACGGGACTTCAGCTCTGGATGGAACTGAGAAGCCACGAACCAAGGATGATCCTTTACCTCTACAATCTCTACCAGGCTGTCATCAGGCAGGGTACCAGCAATCACCATGCCAGCCTCAGAAAGCTGCTGACGGAAGTCATTGTTAAACTCGTAACGATGACGGTGACGCTCACTAATCTCCTCAGAGCCATAAGCTGCATAGGTCTTGGTGTCCTTCTGTACCTTGCAAGGATATGCACCAAGACGCATGGTGCCGCCCTTCTTATCTACATCTACCTGAGAAGCCATCAGGTCAATAACTGGATGGTCAGTCTCGGAATTAAACTCGGTGCTGTGAGCATCAGTCATGCCGCATACGTGGCGGGCAAATTCAATAACTGCACACTGCATACCAAGGCACAGGCCCAGGAATGGAATCTTGTGCTCACGAGCATACTGAATAGCCTTAATCTTGCCTTCAACACCACGATCACCAAAGCCGCCAGGTACCAGAATACCCTTGCAGCCAGCAAATTCCTCATCCAGATCCAAAGCAGAGTTCTCAATCTCCTCGGAATTTACCCAGTGAATCTTAACAGCAGCATCATTGGCAATACCTGCATGGTGGAGAGCCTCAGTTACAGAAATATAAGCATCTGGCAGCTCTACATACTTACCAACTACAGCCACCTTTACCTTCTTCTGAGGATTCTTAATCTTGTTGACCATCTGGGCCCAGTCCTCCATATTTACAGGACTGTAATCCATACCCAGCTTCTCCAGAACAATGCGATCCAGGCCTTCCTCCTGCATCATCAGAGGAACCTCATAAATGGTATCAGCAGTCAGATTCTCAATAACAGCCTTTTCCTCTACATCGCAGAACAAAGCCAGCTTCTGCTTCATATCCTTAGTCAAAGGCTTCTCAGCACGGCATACCAGAATATCTGGCTGAATACCAATGCCCCGCAGTTCCTTTACACTGTGCTGGGTTGGCTTAGTCTTAAGCTCGCCAGCGGCAGAAATATAAGGAACCAGAGTAACATGAATGTACAGTACATCGTTACGGCCAACTTCCTTCTTGACCTGGCGAATAGCCTCCATAAATGGCAGGGACTCAATATCACCTACAGTGCCACCGATTTCGGTAATAACTACGTCTGCACCATCGCTGGCAGCCACATCATAAACACGCTGCTTAATCTCATTGGTGATGTGAGGAATAACCTGGACAGTCTTGCCCAGATAATCACCACGGCGCTCCTTGTTAAGAACATTCCAATAAACCTTACCAGTGGTAATATTAGAGCCCTTGGTCAGATTAATATCAATGAAACGCTCATAATGGCCCAAATCCAAATCAGTCTCAGCACCATCATCAGTAACGAAAACCTCGCCATGCTGATAAGGGCTCATAGTACCTGGATCAATATTAATATATGGATCAAACTTCTGAATAGTAACCTTAATACCACGATTCTTTAACAGGCGTCCCAGAGAAGCTGCTGTAATGCCCTTGCCCAAGGAAGAAACCACGCCGCCAGTAACGAAAATATACTTTGCCATATTCTGCCTCCTGCTTTAACTATCTATAATCAATCTCTATTAATTGTCTTCCTGAATGCCCTCAAAGAGCTTTTCCTCACGCTGACGAGCGTTCTTGGCCCTGTTGATAGAAGCAGAGCGGGCACCACGGGAGGAACGCTTTGTTTCTGGAGGATTCCACTCAGTCAGGCCCCATTTGCCATCACCAGCATAATGGAAGCGACTGTCCATATTTATCTGAGTGTAAACCTCAGAAATAGCCTCTGCCAAAGCCTGAATATTCTTCTGGCGCTTCTCCAGCACCTCCATAATCAGATCCTTGTAATACATAGGAACCTTGCTTTCGTGCAGAATATAAGCTGCAACCTCTACATCAGAGCTTTTCAAAAAATCCACTTGTAAATCTCCTCTCAAAGCCATATAAAATCACATTACATCTATGCTATTTCTATTCTACATCTTTTCTGGCGCAGATACACCAAGAATTCCCAAAGCATGACGAATTGTATGAGCTGTAACATTAACCAAAGCCAGACGTGCCTCTGCCAGCTTATCATCAACGCCCAGAATACGGCACTGATTGTAGAAGCTATGGAAACAGCCTGCCAACTCATAAGCATAGCGGGCAATACGCTGTGGCGCATACTCTGCCGCTGCTCTATCAATCTCCTCCTCATACTCCTGCAGCTTATTGATAATAGCCACCTCAGTATCATCCTGCAGCAGGGAAAGCTCTGGAGCCTCCCCTACAGACAGACCATTCTCAGCAGCCTGACGGAAAATACTACAAATTCTAGCATGGGCATACTGGATATAATAAACTGGGTTTTCGTTGGAACGGCTCTTAGCCAAATCCAAATCGAAATCCAACTGGCTATCCATGGAACGCATAATGAAGAAATATCTAGCTGCATCCGTACCTACTTCTTCAATCAGCTCTGCCAAGGTAACAGTCTGACCAGTACGCTTGCTCAGCTTCACCATCTGACCGCCCCGCAGAAGACGAACCATCTGCAAAAGCAGAACATCCAGCTTTTCTGCATCATAGCCCATAGCGCTGATAGCAGCCTTGACACGGCAGATATAACCATGATGGTCTGCACCCCAGATATTAATTAAACGGCCAAAGCCTCTGTCCAGCTTATCCTTGTGATAAGCAATATCAGCAGCCAAATAGGTAGGAACACCGTTATCACGAATAACTACTCTGTCCTTATCATCACCATAATCGGTAGACTTCAACCACAAAGCACCATCCTGCTCATAGATTTTGCCATTCTCCTGCAGCTGCTGACAAGCAGCCTTTACCTTATCTGGATGAAGAGTACGCTCACTAAACCATACATCAAAGGTACAGTTAAAAGCTTCCAAATCCTCCTTCAAGGCTGCCAGCTTCTCCTTAAGAGCCAGCTCCTTGAAGATACCCATTCTTTCATCCTCGGACATATGCAGGTATTTTTCCCCATCCTTATTGATAATCCGCTGAGCAGTATCAATAATATCTGCACCGTGATAGCCGTCCTCTGGGAAATCTGCTTCCTGAGCCTTGCCCAAAAGCTCTAAATAACGATGATTTACGGAACGAGCCAAATTATTAATCTGGTTGCCGGCATCATTAATATAATACTCACTGCTTACATTATAACCAGCAGCCCGCATAACATTTACCAAAGCACTGCCTGCAGCTGCGCCACGGCCATGACCTACATGGAGAGGGCCTGTTGGGTTCGCACTAACATACTCTATCTGAATCGGATCAGCATCCTTGGCAGGCAGCTGACCAAAGCTATCGCCTCTAGCAATAATATCTGCCAGACCATCGTAAAGCACATTGGACTTTAAGTAAAAATTAATAAAGCCTGGTCCTGCAATCTCAATCTTATCCAGCCATTCACCCTGAATACGCTTCTGAAGCTCCTGAGCAATCATACGAGGATTCATATGAAAGACCTTGGCAGACTGCATAGCTACATTTGTAGCAAAATCGCCTAATTCCTTCTTAGGCGGAACCTCCAATACGATTTTAGGCAGCTGAGCCTCTGGAAAAACTCCATCCTTAATGGCAGCTTCCGCAGCTGCTTCAATACTATGTAATAGTGTTTCTTTAATATCCAATAGAAAAGCCTCCCTATTTATGTCTGCCCTGTTAAGTAGCAGTAAACCTTATTTCCAAATCATAATGACCTACAGCTGCACCATTGGCCTCCAGAGAATACACCAGATGAATACTTCCCTGATTTTCTTGAAACTCTGAGCTTAGCTCATGGGTATGCATTACAAGTTCCATTGTACCATAGGGGGTATGATAATCCGCCCTGGTTTCTCCCTGCAAAATAAAACTTTGTCTTGAGCTAACCAATCCCTGACGGATGATAGTCAACTCCCTATCTCCTAATTTAATAACTGTTGGCACCTGCTCCTTGGGAGATAAATGCTTATCCATATAACGGATATAATGCTTGCCACCCTTGCAGCCATAGCTTCCCTGAGCCTTGTGCTCCACAATTTCCACCTTGCCATTCAGGTCCTTTTGCTTGGCCCTGATGATAATTTCTACACTATCCAATCCTGCAAAGCTCCTTATAAAAAACACTCATGTTCTGTATTTTGGTTTCGAACAAAACTATACATTATTATAACTCCTAAATTATTTGGAGTCAATGTTATTGTAGGGAGTTTCCTGAAAGGAATTTTCTGCACAGTTAGGATAAAAAACATAAAAAAGGAATCGCAATTGAGGTACAGTCTAAATGAAAAATCTGTTGACAGCTTCCATTGAAGTACAATTCAAAATGCGATTCCCTTGCTTTTATTCTACAGCAATATCTATCTCTACAATATGGCCGCCCATATCCATAGTAACAGTCAAAAACTGACCGCCGCTAATACGAATACCGGCACCTGCACCTACGGTCAGGCTAGGGGTGGAAATATCCACTTCCCGGCCCAAGGAAGCCAAATTGGTAGCGGCTGTAGCTGTAAGCATATTGGACATTTCAGAGATGGCACTCTGGGCCATTTCATCAAAATCAGCCACAGGCATGCCCATCATCATGGTGGAGGCAATAAATTTTGCGGTCTCCTCGTCCATATTGTATACTACATTTCCCCGGATTTCCTTGGTAAAGCCTACCAACACAGCAACACCGCGGCTGTTGATATGCTTGTCCTGTACTCCCATGCCGGTGCGTTCAGGTGTGGGAAAACCCATCTGGGGCAACACTGTAGTAAAGGCATCTATAAATGGATTTACCAATTTTACATCCATGTTCACACACTCCTTGCAAAACCGACATTCATAAAGATATTACCCAGCTCGGTTTTGGCCTTTATGTTGAAAGCAATCAAATCTGGATTGGATAGCTTAATGTTGACACCGCTAATAATCCCTGGTGGCGTCAGACGCATTTCTCTGTCCTTAATAACATCATTAATGCGTGAAATACCATGACCAGCAATAATATTGCCAGTTTCCTCTACAGCCGCCTGAGCCTCAAACTCAGAAACTGTATCTTCCTGCAGAATCCTGCTGGCAAATTTTAGCATAGTTTCTGTATCCATATAGAATGCTACTCTGCCCCGAGGCTCTCCTACAATACCAATAATAACAGCCACGCCATCCAAATTCAGAGCACCAACATCTTCCTCCTGAATCTCAATCTCAGATTCCAGGCCTCCAATCTGGCTCAAACCATCAGCAAATGCCTTGGCATAGGTAGTTACATAGGAATCACGGTATACTGTATTAATTCCCACCTTGTCCTGGCACAAAATCATCAGCGTATCCAACAGTTCATTGGTGCTGATAGGCTTCTGCAAAAAGGAACTAATTCCTGCCAGACGTCCATGCATGATGAGCTTAGCATCCTTCATAGCACTAATCATGACAATACGACAGTTAGAGTCTATGGCATGAATCCGTCTGCTGCACTCAACGCCATCAGCATCCGGAAGATTCATATCCATTGTTACTACATCTGGTCTGGTTTTAGCGTACAAATCAATTGCTGCAGCTGCATTTTCCGCCATGGCACATACTTCAAAATTTGTTTTAGCCAGCATAGAGCTAATCATCATGCGACTAATCTTGGAGTCATCTACCACCATAACCCTAACTTTTTCCACAAAAATCACCTGCACTTTTCTATCTATAACATCTAGTTAATAAATTCGCCACAAAATCGCAAAATCCTTTTTATGTGGTAAAAAAGTCATGTATCTTGAAAATCCCCCCCAACAGCCGTTGAGGGGGAATAATCACTGTTTTCCTATATTATATATTAGAACGCTCTACTGCGTCAAACAAATCCGTAATTTCTTTACTTGGTTCTTTATCCAATAGGCTGACAATATAAATAGCCAAAAGGCCAAAGAAAAAGCCTGGAATAATTTCATAAAGACCGAACAAAGCCAGTTGCTTCCATACCAGAACAGTAACACCGCCTACTACGATACCAGCCAGCACACCGTTGCGAGTGGTACGGCGCCAGAAAAGGGACATCAGCACTGCTGGGCCAAAGGTTGCCGCAAAGCCCGCCCAGGCATAGGCTACCATTTCCAGAATAAAACTATTAGGATTCATGGCTAAGGAAATAGCCATAGCGGAAATAATCAATACTGCGGCCCGGCTAACCCATACCAATTCTGTATGGCTGGCATCCTGACGAATAACAGAACGATAAAAGTCCTGAGAGAAGGCAGAAGCAGCTACCAAAAGCTGAGAGGATGCGGTACTCATAATGGCTGCCAAAACAGCAGAGAGAATCAAACCTCCCACAAATGGATCAAAAAGCTTCTCTGTCATAATCAGTAAAACCTTTTCTACATCAGGGCCGTTCAACGGCTCAGTAAGATAAACATTACCTACCATACCTACAAATACGGCGGCAATCATAGAAATAGAATACCAGCCTACGGCAATTCGCTTGGAGCGCTTCAACTCACTGGTGGAGCTAATAGCCATAAATCTTACCAAAATATGAGGCTGACCAAAATATCCTAAACCCCAGCCCATGAGAGAAATAAAGGCAATAAAGGAAATGGTACTGCCATCAGGATTCATGAAAGGATTGAAAAAGGTAGGATTTACAATATCAATGGCATTCAGAGATGTTTCCACACCACCCATTACATACATGGCAAAGGCTGGCACAATAACAATGGCAAAGAACATCATAATGCCCTGAATAAAGTCCGTCCAGCATACCGCCATAAATCCACCAGTCAGAGTATAGAATACTACTACAAAGGCGCCAATCAGCACTGCTGTAGTATAATCAAGACCAAAAAGGGTACTAAATAGCTTGCCGCCGCTGACAAAGCCGGAGCTGGTATAAATAACGAAGAAAATAACAATAAATATGGCCGGCACAATCCTCAATAGATTGCTCCTATCGTTAAATCGGTTCTGAAAAAAGTCTGGCAAGGTAAGGGAATTATTGGCCATTTCTGTATAACGACGCAATCTCTTGGCTACAAAATGCCAATTGGCCCAGGTGCCAAGGCCAAGACCTACAGCTATCCAGGCTGAGCTAAAGCCTGCCAAATAGGCAGCTCCTGGTACACCCATCATCATCCAGCCACTCATATCCGAAGCCTCGGCACTCATAGCCGTTACCCAGGCTCCCAGCTTGCGGTTGCCAATAATATAGTCATCCATGCTATTAGTCTTGCGATAATAATAAATTCCTATGGCCATCATCAGGCCCAGATACAAGACAAATGCTATAATTACTGAGATATTATCCACGTGTTATGCCTCCTATAAAAAAATACAGATACAATTATATTAAAGAATGAAATTTTTTGCAAATGATATATGCAATGTATACATCATTTCCAAAAGATTTGCCCCTTTGACTGTAAAATGCTATGATGAACTAGCAATATTTAAATTGAAAGGAGTACAGGTCATAGGCCATCGGCATTATGACCATGATTACCTATGGATATTATCAACAAAGCAAAGCATCATTTTCTTACTAAGGAATTTTTCCTCTTTCTCATTATCGGCTGTATCAACACCTTTAATGGCACCTTTATAGCCTGGCTCTTTTCCTATCTTAGCCCTTATAACAATCTAAACTTTAATATTGGCTATATCATAGGCAACATCATCGCCTACTGGATGAACAGCCGGATTATTTTCCATGAGAATCTAAGCCTGCACAGATATGTAAAATTCTTCATTTCCTATATTCCTAACTACATTATTCAAAATGTAATCGTAATTATCTTCTACAATATGCTTCACTTCCCACCAGTATTCAGCTATCTGCTGGCGGCAGTGCTGGGCATACCTGTAACCTTCCTGATGGTGAAAATTTTTGCCTTTGGCCGCAAATAAAATACCTATCGCTATTTCAGCCACTAAAAAAACCTCTCATGAGCGGAGAGGCTTTTTTAGTGTGTATTATATTTAGGAGAGTTAGCTTTTTGGATTTTAGCTTTCCTCAAGCTCAAATATAATATACCACAATTGATAATCATTTTCAAGTAGAATTTGAGAATTTTTCTCATTTTTTTTAACAGCTAAAAAGAACCCTATTTATTCCCTAGAAGCCGTGTTTCAAAATTCCTCATCTTTAGGCTTGCCTCTGGCAATAAGATAAAGAGGACGCTGCTTAACCTCCTCAAAAACTCTGCCTAAATATTCCCCCAGAATTCCCAGCACCATCATCTGCATACCGCCGAAGAACAAAATGCAGGCCGTAATGGTAGCCCAGCCAGCCACGGCATCATTGAGGATAAATTTTGCGATCAGCACATGAATAATCATCAACAGGCTGATAATACCGCAAAGGGTACCAATATACAATCCCAGCCTTAAAGGAATAACAGAATAGGCCAACACCCCATCAATGGCAAAATTCAGCATCTTGCGAGGTGAGAACTTGGAAACACCAGCATAGCGCTTAGGAGCCACAAATTCAATCTGCACCTGACGAAAGCCCATAGCACCAATCATGCCACGGATAAATCTGGCATGCTCTCTATAACGGCGGAAAGCCTTTACTACCACCTTGTCCATTAGGCGGAAATCAGAGCCTCCCTCCTGAATATGCACATTGGACAGCATATTCAGCACCTTGTAGTAATAATAGGAGGTGAGCTTCTTCATAGCAGAAACACCCTGAGTTGTTTTGCGGATGGTCTGTACCACCTCATAGCCTTCCTCCCACTTTTTCAGCAGGACAGGTATCAGCTCTGGTGGATGCTGCATATCACCATCCATAGTAATAACAGCATCTCCATCAGCATGATCCAGACCACAGGTAAGAGCCAGCTGATGACCGGAGTTTCTGGCCAAAAAAATAGATTGTACTCGTTTATCCTTTTGTTCCAGAGAACGAAGAATTTCCCGGCTTCTATCCTTGGAGCCATCATCTACAAACACTAATTCAAAATCATAAGGCAGTGGTGCCATGTTTTCACAAACACTTTCATAAAAGTGCTGGATATTATCCTCCTCGTTAAACACAGGTACCACAATAGATACTAATTTCATTTATACACCAGTCTTTTCTTTTTTTGCAATAAAATAATTTCCCGGCAACGAGGCTGGCCCAATATCTCTGCTGACAAAATAGCCTGTGCCAGAGACAAATTCTCCACCCCCATGAGCTTACCACCCTGCTTAGTTTTTTCCTGTCCCAGCTGGTTATCCCCTTCAGCCGCCTTCAATGTCTCAGACTGAGCCAAATCCTCCTGATGATATTTCTTCTCCAGATAGCTCTGATAAGGATTATGTACCTTTAGCTGAATGCTATCCTGCTCCTGGGAGGCAGGAGGCTTAATATCCGGCAGCTTCTGTCCCTTGGGAAAAGGCTTGGTTTTCACTTTCACCTTAGGCTTTTTCTTGTCCCCCAGATTCCCTAATATGGTAATCAGAGCAAAGATAAGAAAGGGCAGTATGCTTCCTAGCTTGTCAAATAAATCCATATTCTCACCAACTTACTTGATGGCTGGAGGTGTCAGCTGACTATCTCCAGTGCTTTTGCTAATGCTGTCCCGCATTTCTGTATCAGCCTGAATATTCCTCAGATTATAATAGTCCATAACCCCCATATTACCCTTGCGGAAGGCTTCTGCCATAGCATGAGGCACCTCGGCCTGTGCTTCCACCACCTTGGCCTCCATTTCCTGGGTATAGGCCTTCATTTCCTGCTCCTTGGCTACAGCCATAGCACGACGCTCCTCAGCCTTGGCCTGGGCAATACGCTTGTCTGCCTCAGCCTGATCTGTCTGCAGTTCCGCACCAATATTACGGCCTACATCCACATCGGCAATATCAATGGACAAAATCTCAAAGGCAGTACCTGCATCCAGGCCCTTGCCCAACACAGTCTTGGAAATATCATCTGGGTTAGCCAATACATCATTGTGGCTGTCAGAGGAACCAACAGTGGTAACAATACCCTCACCAACACGGGCAATAATCGTAGGCTCTCCTGCACCACCTACCAGACGGTCAATATTGGCACGGACAGTTACCCTAGCCTTAATCTTCAGCTCAATACCATTGCGAGCCACAGCAGATACCACCGGAGTTTCTATAACCTTAGGATTAACACTCATCTGTACTGCTTCCAGCACATCACGGCCCGCCAAATCTATAGCAGCAGAACGCTCAAAAGGCAGAGGAATCTGGGCTCTATGAGCTGCAATCAAAGCATCTACTACCTTGTCCACATTACCACCAGCCAGGAAATGAGCCTCCAGCTGATTTACCTCCACATCAAGGCCAGCCTTATTGGCCTTAATCAGAGGCAAAACAATCTTAGAAGGTACTACCTGACGCATTCTCATACCCACCAAGGTAATAATATTCAGAGATACATTGGCTGCTCTAGCCGCAATCCACAATCTCAGGGGTACAAAATGCAAAAACAGACCGATAAATACAATGACCAGCAAAACCCAGAAAAATCCCATATCGCTTAACAAATCCAGCAATCCGTATTCTTCCATTATCTTCATCCTTTCCTTTACCAACAACTATACACATTACTCCGTTACAGGGCGCACTACCACGCGATTACCTGTAACCTGAGTAACAACTACCTTGTGGCCCTTGGTAATATAATCACCCTCAGAAACCACATCTATTGGATTATTATCTATAACGATGGTTCCGGCAGGACGCAGCTCACGGGTGACAATCCCCTGTCTGCCAACCAGATCCAGATGCTCTGGAGCACTGATATAACCTTCCTTGGTAGAGGTTTGCTCCCGCAGAATCATCCTGTGCCATAGATTAGCCCAAAAGCCCATAGTGATTACTCCCTTTCCAAAGTCTTTATCTATTATAACCCCTATATTATTGAAAGAAAATGCCTTTTGCATTTTCTTTCAATGGATTTTCGACGAGGGTGAAGATATTAGCTCCCCCCCGTCATTAGCACAACCTCCGCCACCTATAGAGATAGGGGACATCGGACACCTCGTCATACCATGTTCGGTATTTTCTTGTATATAGCAAAAAGAGACTGCATATTGCAATCTCTATATTTCACATATGGTGGGCGCTAACGGGATCGAACCGCTGACATTCTGCTTGTAAGGCAGACGCTCTCCCAGCTGAGCTAAGCGCCCATATATAGGGGATTACTCCCCGTTAAATCAAGATGGTGACGCGTACGGGATTCGAACCCGTGAAGCCGCCGTGAAAGGGCGGTGTCTTAACCACTTGACCAACGCGCCATTTGGCTCCTCGAGTAGGATTCGAACCTACGACAGCCTGATTAACAGTCAGGTGCTCTACCGACTGAGCTATCGAGGAGTGTTTTGTCACATGACGTCGACAAGTGTTATTATATGATAAGTCGCAAATAAATGCAAGCTTTTTTTGAAAAAATTTCAAAAAAATTTTTATTTCCTAGAAAATCCCCTATTTTACGACTATTCTTTTCTATAACGAGGTGTCCGATATCCCCTATCTCTATAGGTGGCGGGATGTAGTGCAAATGACAGGGTGGAGCTAATATCTCCACCCTCGTCGAAACCCCATTGAAAGAAAATGCAGAAGCATTTTCTTTGAATAATGTAGGGGTTATAATTCTTGCAGGAAATACAAAAGGACAGGCCTATGTCCCTGGGATTAAGGGAAGTCCTGTCCTTCTGCTTTTCAGTTGAATCTATATAGGGAAAATCCAACTGAACACCAAATATATATTAATTTAAGGAAACGGCTAAAGAATATATTGCCGGCTATAGCTGCATTTACTCTGCAGCTGCTGCGGCACGACGCATAGCTGCGTTAGCCTTAATCTGTCTCTCTCTGTCCATACGGCTGCTGGAGAAGCGCTGGAATCTACCCATAGACAGGAAGTATGCACCCAAGCCAATGATGGAAACCACAGCGGCACATACATATACAGCCTCAAAGCCAAAGCCTGGCACCAAAGTGCCCATGCAATATGGGCCTACACCAATACCCAAATCCAACAATACGAAGTAGGTAGAGGTAGCTACACCAATCTGACGGGATGGAGCGCAATGTACAGCCAAAGCATGGCAGGCAGCCGTAATACTACCATAGCCGCCCCCCAGCAGCAGACCGCCAGCCAACAGTACATAATCATTACCAGCAATGGCAATAGTTGCCATAGACAGTATCAGCAGTACCAGAGATGGATAAAGCACTACATTCCCCCCCTTGTTATCCAGGAGCCAGCCGGTCAAAGGACGGCTCAGGAAGGAGGTAGCAGCAAAGGCGATAAAGAAAAGCTGACCGCCCAGCTCTGCCATACCCTTGGCAGAAGCATATTCACCCAGATAGCTCAATACAGTAGAATAACAGATACCACCGATAAAGGCTACCAGGGAAATACCTACGGAATTCTTGGCAATAAAATCTCTCCAAGAGAAGGTGTGGAACTGCTCCACCTCCCGCTCAGTCAAAGTACGCTCAGGCACCTTAATCAGGCAGGACAGTACAAAGATAACCAAGGTCAAAGCACTACAAAAAGTAATGCTCATGGTGAAATCACCAGAATTAATAAAGGTCAAGGCCAGGAATGGACCTACGGCAGAAGCCATAGTTACACCCAAGGTAAAGTAACCTATGCCAGTACCCATTTTGTGAATAGGTACCAAAGCCGCTACAATGGTGCTGGCCGCAGTGGAGGTAGAACCAAAGGCCATACCATGCAGCAAACGAACTGCCATAAATACATATACATTAGGGCACAGCAGATACAGCAGAACCATTAGGAAGTAGGAAGCTGTACCACCTAAGAACAGCTTGCGACGGCCAATCAAATCAATATAGCGGCCTGCTGGCAGTCTGGCAAAAAGAGCACCTACAATAAAGAGGCCTGAAGCAGCACCTGCAGTGCTGATGGATACATTCCAATTGCTGATGGCATAGCTGGTAGACCAGAGCATCAGCTGGAAGTGTACTACATACACCAAAAAGTTAATAATAATATCAAAAATATAGCTGGGGGTCCAAAGCTTTTCCCCATTATTGTTGCTGGCAGCTACAGCATTATTTTCCTTTTTCTCAGCTGCACCAGTGTTAAATACCGGTTTGTCCACGGACATTTCTACGTGCACTCCTTTCATTTGGGCGATATCATCCTCTTGGCACAGCTCATTAAGCTGGCCCAATCCCTGTGTCATAACAATTCTTTCTGCCTCACTCTGCGTGATGCCCATTTCCTCAGAAAGCTCTGTTATGAAACCAATATCATTATGTCTCATCGGGAATCTATCTCCTTTCGCTGCATATAGTAAACCCAGGCGTAAAAAATGTCTAATAGTCAATGGTCATTTTTTCTTATGCAGAAAATGCATGAAGAAGGACAGGGAAATCCCTAGCTATCCCACAACTACTCTTTTATTGAGCCATTTTCTAAAATGCTCATATTTTCACCATTATGTTTATCATGCATAAGGTTTAATTTATAACTTGCATGGAATGCATTATTGATTTTTCAAATAACTTTGTTTATAATCTACTATGGCTTTATAGAAATAAGTTATCATTTCTTGAAAAATTCTCTATTTTAAAGTCAATTGCAAAATTTTTCACCTCATCAAAAAGGAGTCCTTCTTTAATGGAATTACATCAATTAGAATATTTCCGCACCCTGTCCCATATCAAGCATTTTACCAATGCCTCTAAGGCCATAGCTGTTTCTCAGCCTGCCCTCAGCCGTTCCATTGCCAAGCTGGAGGCCGAATTAGGAGTGCAGCTTTTTGACCGCAGTGACAAGCAGCTGGAGCTGACTGCCGAAGGCAAAAAATTTCTATTTTATGTAGAAAAGGGACTACATCAATTGGATTTGGGCCGTCGTACCATTACCTCCTCCTCCCCGGATAACGGCATTGTCCGCCTTTCCTTTATCCAATCTCTGGGGGGATATTTTGTGCCCAATCTCCTTTGTGCCTTTCGAGAGGAGCATCCCAATATTTCCTTTTCCTTGAATCAGGATGATCCCATGAATCTGGGGGAGCAGCTGCGGGATGGCAAAACCGACCTATGCCTTTGCTCTGCTATGGTGCCTGTAGAGCGGGTAGGCTGGATGTACCTTTGCTCCGAGGAGCTTTATCTAGTGGTGCACCGCAAGCATCCGTTGGCCTCTCGACAGGAAATCAGTCTACAGGATATAGATGGGGAGCCATTTATTGTGCTAGAGCCTCAATATAACCTGCGGGTATTAACAGATCAGTTCTTTGATTTGGCTGGCGTTACTCCTAATATTATCTTTGAAGGGGCAGATGTATTCTCCGTAGCCGGATTGGTCAGAGCCAAGCTGGGTATTACCCTGCTGCCTAAGATACCAGCCCTTTGCTCCCCAGAGCTGGTTTTCCTGCCCATATCCTTCCCTGTTTGCCAGAGAGCCATTGGCATAGCCTGGAATACGGCTTCCCCTCTCTCTGAATCTGCCACTATCTTCCAGAGATTCATTCTGAATCAATATATCCATCAGGATTCATAAAAAATTTTAACAAAGGATAAAAATCAGCATGTTGTTCCTGTCAGAATTTGAATAAGGACATCATGCTTTTTTGCTATCAAATAACATAACAATTTTTTCAATATATACACAACTTATACAGATATGGACTATTTTCTTAAAATAATACAATACAAAAGAACAACATCCCCTTATTATTAATTATATTTATTGTTCCATCCTAAATAGATTGAAAAATACTATGCTTATTTTCTATAATATTATTGCTCAAACTCATAATTCAGAGTACAATATTGATTAGAAGGTCAATTTGTTATACAAATATACTTTGAGAATAAACATTTAGGAGGGAACCATCTTATGTTTAAGCGTATTCTTATTGCCAATCGTGGCGAAATCGCTGTGCGAATCATCCGAGCCTGCAAAGAAATGGATATCGAAACCGTTGCCATCTATTCTGATGCTGATGCCAACGCCATGCATGTCCAACTAGCCGACCTAGCTTACAATGTAGGCCCTGCAGATGCCAGTGAAAGCTATCTGAATATGAAGGCCATTTTAAATGCCGCAATTGAATCCCGGGCGGATGCCATTCATCCCGGCTATGGTTTTCTCTCAGAAAATGCAGATTTTGCCGATATGGTCACCCGTGCCGGCTTGACCTGGATAGGCCCCTTGGCTGTTACCATCCGTCAGGTAGGCGACAAGGATGTAGCCAGAGCTGCTATGGAGCCATCCGGCATACCTATGTCCAAGGGCAGCGACCCTCTTATCGATATTGAAATGGCTATGGAGGCCGCCAAAGATGTAGGCTATCCTGTTATTCTCAAGCCTGTTTCTGGTGGCGGTGGCAAGGGCATGTATGTAGCCCACAACTCTAAAGAACTGCATGAAATTCTTCAAGTAGTAGATTTAGTGAAAACCAAATTCTATTTTGAACATTATATTGAGCGTTCCCGCCATATTGAGGTACAGATTGTAGCCGACAACTATGGCTCCATTATTCATCTAGGAGAGCGTGAATGCTCCATCCAGCGGCGAAATCAGAAGCTGCTGGAGGAATCCCCTTCCATTGCCTTGACTGAGGCCATGCGGGAGGAAGTAGGTCTGCTGGCGGTAAAGGCTGCCAAAAGCGTTCACTATACTAATATTGGTACGGTTGAGTTCCTATTGGATTTGTCCAATAACAAATTCTACTTTATGGAAATCAATCCAAGAGTTCAGGTAGAGCATGGTATTACGGAGGCTGTTACCGGTATTGATTTGGTGCGTACCCAGATAAAAATAGCTGCAGGAGAACCTCTGGATATTTGTCAACGGGATGTACACTTCCACGGTCATGCCATTGAATGCCGCATCAACGCCGAGGATCCAAACCACAATTTCATGCCATCTCCCGGTAAAATCACCAAATGGCATGAGCCAGGCGGACCTAGAGTTCGCTTCGACAGTGGCTTTACCGGAGATTTGTCCATTGAGCCATATTATGATTCCCTGATCGCCAAGGTAATTACCCATGGCAAAACCCGCGGCGATGCCATCAAGATTATGGAACGAGCTTTGCAGGAGTTCCAGATTGAAGGAGTCAAGACCACAATTTCCCTCCATCAACGGATTTTGGAAGATGATTATTATCGCACTGGCAATATTGATACTCAGTTTGTCAAGAACCGCCTCCATGTCTATGAGTCCATGCCTCCTAAAAAACATTCCCTGAAGGAACTGCAAAAATACGCTCAGGAAGCAGATAAAATGATGTATTACCTCAACTAAATAATTCTAGGCAAAATAAAAACTCCTAAGTCCAGCTTTTTCCAAAGCTTTACCTTAGGAGTTTTTTCTTGTTAAAATTTAGGCTAAGCCCAATAGCAATCCCAGCTGATAAGTCAAAAATGCTATAAACCAGGCAATGACGCATTGAAGCACTACCACAGCTATGGCTGCTCCCCGGCCCCCCATTTCATTGCGAATGGTAGAAATAGCTGCCACACAAGGGGTGTACAGCAGGGTAAAAATCAGGAAAATCATGGCGGTAAAAGGCGTAAAGAGGGTATTTACCTGGTCTGCATTGCCCCCCAGCAATACCGTCAGGGTAGAAACCACGCTTTCCTTAGCCGCAAAGCCCGTAATCAAGGCGGTGGAAATACGCCAATCCCCAAAACCTAAAGGACTGAAAATTGGAGCCACCACACTGCCCAACAAAGCCAGCAAACTATCCTCTGGGGTAGCTGCCAGATTCAACCTGATATCAAAGTTTTCCATAAACCATATCAGCACAGAGGCTACAAATATAATGGTAAAAGCCTTTTGCACAAAGCCCTTGGCCTTATCCCAAATCAAACGCACAACGCTTTTGGCAGAGGGAATACGATAATTAGGCAATTCCATCACAAAAGGCACTGGCTCCCCTTTAAATACGGTTTTCTGCAAAACCAGGGCATAGCCAATAGCGCAAATAATACCTAAAAGATACAATCCCAGCATAACTACAGCCTGATAGCCACGAGGGAAAAAAGCCGCTATCAACAGGGTATAAATCGGCAATTTGGCGCTGCAGCTCATAAAGGGAGTAAGCAATATGGTCATTTTTCTATCCCGTTCACTGGATAGGGTTCTAGTGGACATAATGGCAGGCACACTGCAGCCAAAGCCAATAAGCATAGGCACAAAGCTGCGACCAGACAGGCCGATTTTTCGCAGCAGCTTGTCCATAACAAAGGCTACTCTGGCCATATAACCGCTGTCCTCCATAATGGATAGAAACAAAAACAGAGTAACAATCGTAGGCAAAAAGCTAATTACACTGCCAATACCATTGCAAACACCTTCCACCACCATAGCATGAACCACCGGATTTATCTGCCAAGCTGTCAGTCCAGCATCAATCAGATTAATAACGCCATCAACACCGATTTCCATTAAATCAGAGAGCCAAGCTCCCAGCAAATTAAAGGTCATCAGGAAAACCACCGCCATAATAGCCAAAAAGCAGGGAATAGCTGTGTACTTTCCTGTCAGCAAACGGTCAATCTGAACACTGCGCTTGTGCTCCTTGCTTTCATGAGGATGAACCACTGTCTTTTTGCAAAGGGATTCAATGAAATTAAACCGCATATCTGCAATGGCTTCTTCCCTATCCAGACCAGTTTCCGTTTCCAAAATAGAAACCAGATGCTCAAAGGCCTCCTGCTTCTCTGCTGGCAAATTCAACTGCTCCTCAATAGGAGCATCCTTTTCAATCAGCTTGGTGGCACAGAATCGCACTGGCAAATCCGCATTATTGGCTTCCATTTCCACCATATGGGCCACTGCATGAATACAACGATGGACAGCGCCTAAGGACTCTCCCTCTCCCTCATCATCAGGGCAGAAATCAATTCTGCTAGGCACCTCTCCATAACGTGCCACATGAATAGCATGGCTAACCAGCTCGTCAATACCCTCGTTTTTGGCGGCAGAAATAGGCACTACTGGTATGCCCAGCATTTTTTCCAGCATATTAATACGAATACTGCCACCGTTGGAACGAACCTCATCCATCATATTCAAGGCCAACACCATAGGAATATTCAGCTCCATCAGCTGCATGGTCAGACAGAGATTACGCTCCAGATTAGAAGCATCCACAATATTAATAATCCCTGTAGGCTTTTCCTGCAAAAGAAATTCTCTGGTAACAATTTCCTCACTGGAATAAGGTGATAGAGAATAAATCCCCGGCAAATCCGTTACCACAGCCTCTGGATGGTTACGGATAGTACCATCCTTTCTATCCACTGTTACCCCAGGAAAATTACCTACATGCTGATTGGCTCCCGTTAGCTGATTAAAAAGAGTGGTTTTACCACAGTTCTGATTGCCAGCCAAAGCAAAGGTAATCTTCTTGCCCTTGGGCAGTACAGGGGCCTTGGCATGAGCCTCATAGCTCTCTGCCTGTCCCAGCTCACCCATACCAGGATGGGGCACTGGCTCATAGCGAACAGGCTCCACCTTGTCCACCAGCTGCCGCTGATGAATATTTTCTATTTCTATCAAGGCTGCCTCAGCAAGGCGCAGGGTTAGCTCATACCCCCGCACCTCAATCTGAATAGGATCTCCCATAGGGGCAATCTTTTGCAAAGTAACCTCTGTTCCCTTGGTAAGTCCCATATCCAAGAGATGATGCCGCAGGGAGCCGGTGCCATTTACCTTTTTTATATATGCACTCTGCTTCAATTGCAGTTGATCCATATTCATAAAGCAAACACTCCATTCATAACCACATATACACATCTCTCATTTTAGTACAAAAAAACTTGTATGACAAATTTTTACCATGTATACAATCCGTGTAACAAAAAGGGACTACCGGCCAAGCCAGTAATCCCTTTTTTGTCTTAAATCTTATTTAACAGCCAGAGTAATATCCTCACCGTTAATATTCCATTCCTTTACAAAGCCCTCAGTGGAACCATAAACCACCTTATCAGCCAGAACTACCTTCTTCAGGAAGTCCTCGTTACGGCTCATAATATCCACCAGCTTATCATTGCCAGCAGCATAAACAGTAATATGGTCTACTACCTGGAAGCCATTCTCCTTGCGCATGGTCTGGAGCTTGCTGATGATTTCACGGACAAAGCCCTCCTCAATCAGCTCCTGGCTAAGAGTAGTCTCCAGAGCAATAGTTACGTTGCCATAACGCTGGGTAGCAAAGCCCTCAGTCTGAGACATGGTAATATCCACATCCTCTGGCAGCAGCTCTACTTCGCCAGACTTCAAGGTCAGCTTCAGCTTGCCGGTAGACTCCAGCTCAGCCTTGGCAGCATGGCCGTTAATACCAGCCAGAGCAGCCTTTACCTCCCCAATCTGCTTGCCAACCTTTGGACCAAGTACCTTGAACTGTGGCTTGAAGCTGTAGGAGAGATATTCCTCCATATCATCCTTGAAGGATACAGCTTTCAAATTCAGCTCGCTGGCTACAATCTCCTTGAAGAAATCATCCAGCTGACGGTCAGCCTTTACATACATATTGCCAATAGGCTGACGGTTCTTGATATTAGAAGCGTTACGGGCAGCACGTCCCAGAACAACGATTTCCAGTACCAGCTCCATCTCTGCCTCCAGCTCAGTATCAATGAAAGCCTCATTGGCTACAGGGAAGTCACAAAGATGGACTGAAATAGGTGCCTTATCATCCACACTGCAAACCAGATTGCGATAAATGCTCTCTGTAATAAATGGCACCATTGGAGCAGCCAGCTTCACTACAGTAGTAAGAGCAGTGTACAAGGTCATGTAGGCATTAATCTTATCCTGATTCATATCCTTGCCCCAGAAGCGCTCACGACTGCGGCGTACATACCAGTTGGACAGCTCATCAACAAAGTCCTGCAATACCTTGGCAGTCTCAGTAACCTTGTAGTTAGCCAGATTGTTGTCTACAGCCTTAATCAAGGTATTCAGACGGGACAACAGCCATTTATCCATAACGGACAGCTTATCATATTCCAGCTCATATTTAGTAGCATCAAAATTGTCGATATTGGCATAGAGCACATAGAAAGCATAGGTATTCCAAAGAGTTCCCATGAACTTGCGCTGACCTTCCTGCACTGCATCATCATGGAAGCGATTTGGCAGCCAAGGAGCGCTGTTTTCATAGAAATACCAGCGAATAGCATCTGCGCCATGCTTTCTCAAAGCATCCATAGGGTCTACAGCATTGCCCTTGGACTTACTCATCTTCTTGCCATCCTTGTCCTGTACATGGCCTAGGACAATAACATTCTTGTAGGAAGCATTGTCAAAGAGCAAGGTGGAAATAGCCAGCAGAGAATAGAACCAGCCACGAGTCTGGTCTACAGCCTCAGAAATGAAGTCAGCAGGATAGCGCTCGTCAAAAATTTCCTTGTTCTCAAATGGATAATGCCACTGAGCAAAAGGCATGGAGCCAGAATCAAACCAGCAGTCAATAACCTCTGGTACACGCTTCATTTCCCCGCCGCACTCTGGGCACTTAATGGTAACGGCATCAATATATGGACGATGAAGCTCAATATCCTCTGGGCAGTTATCAGACATGGACTTCAGCTCGGCAATGGAACCAATGGAATGCTGATGACCGCAGGAGCACTCCCAAACATTCAGCGGAGTTCCCCAATAACGGTTACGGCTGATGCCCCAATCCTGTACGTGCTCCAGCCACTCGCCAAAACGGCCCTTGCCGATGGCATCTGGAATCCAGTTAATGGTATTGTTGTTGGCAATCAACTGCTCCTTTACAGCAGTCATCTTGATGAACCAGGACTCACGAGCGTAGTAAATCAATGGAGTATCACAGCGCCAGCAGTGTGGATAGCTATGCTCAAACTTTGGTGCCTTGAAGAGCTTGCCAGCAGCCTTCAAATCATCCAGAATCAATGGATCTGCATCCTTAACAAAGGTGCCTGGCCAATCAGTATCCTCAGTCATATTACCCTTGGCATCAACAAACTGCACGAAAGGCATATCGTATGCACGGCAAACTCTAGCATCGTCCTCACCAAAGGCTGGGGCAGTATGTACAATACCAGTACCATCACTGGTGGTTACATAGCCATCACACATTACATAGAAGGCCTTCTTCTTGATTTTGCCCTCTGCATATGGATAAAGAGGCTCATACTCACGATATTCCAAAGCCTTGCCCTTGAAGCGCTCCAGAACAGGATGCTCTCCTTCCTTATTGGCAAAAACAGACTCCACCAGAGCCTCAGCCATAATAAGGTTCTGACCTTCATAAGAAACCTTTACATAATCAACCTCTGGATTTACTACCAAGCCCAGGTTGGAAGGCAAAGTCCAAGGGGTAGTGGTCCAAGCCAGGAAGTAGGTATTATCCTCGTCCTTAGCCTTGAATTTTACCATAGCGGAGCGTTCCTTAACATCCTTATATCCCTGAGCTACCTCATGGGAGGACAAAGGCGTACCACAGCGAGGGCAATAAGGTACAACCTTGTGGCCCTTGTACAACAGGCCCTTCTTCCAGATTTCGTTCAGTGCCCACCATACAGACTCAATATAATCATTTTCATAGGTAATATATGGATGCTCCATATCCGCCCAGAAGCCTACTACATCGGAGAATTCCTCCCACATGCCCTTGTACTTCCAAACAGACTCACGGCATTTCTTGATAAATGGCTCAATGCCGTACTTCTCAATCTGCTCCTTGCCATCCAGGCCCAGCAGCTTCTCTACCTCCAGCTCAACAGGCAGACCGTGGGTATCCCAACCAGCCTTGCGGAGAACCTTCTTCCCCTTCATGGACTGATAACGAGGCAGCATATCCTTGATAACACGAGTCAGCACATGGCCGATGTGAGGCTTGCCGTTGGCAGTAGGAGGGCCATCATAAAAGGTAAAGGTATCACAGCCCTCACGGTTACTGATACACTTGTTGGCAATATCATTTTCCTTCCAAAACTTCAGAACTTCGGCTTCTCTATCCACGAAGTTCAGATTCGTATCGACTTTGTTGTACACAGTCTTTCCTCCTTGCAAAATAAAAAAGCTCCTGTCCCAAAATAGGACAAGAGCTAAAATTCAAAATTGAGTGCCTTGCAACCACCTATTTCATGTACCATCATACACTATCTCTATAACGGGAGAGCCCGGCACAGCCTAACACCAAAATGGTCTCGACCTGCAGCTCCAAAGTGATTTTCATCTATCGCTACTGCTGCCGGACTCACACCCTCTCCGGCTCGCTGGGAGTATTCACCACAGACTACTTTCTTTATCGTCGCTTTATATATTCAACTGCGATGTATTGTATCACAGCAGACAAAAATTTTCAAGCAAAATCCTGTAAACCTGTACATATCCCCAGCATTTATCCTTTAGGACAGTTCCAAACCTACCGGACAATGGTCACTGCCAAAAATCTCATTGTAGATAGTAGCAGATTTTATCTGAGGCTGAAGACGGTTAGAGGTCAGGAAATAGTCAATCCGCCATCCAGAGTTGTTAGCTCTTGCCTTTCGGAGATAGGACCACCAGGTATAAGCCCCGGTTACATCTGGATAAATGTAACGGAAGGTATCTGTAAAGCCTGCTGCCAACAGCTCCTCAAACTTGCCTCTTTCCTCGTCCGTAAAGCCTGCATTTTTGTGATTGGTACGAGGATTCTTCAAATCAATTTCTGTATGAGCCACATTCAAATCACCACAGACAATAACCGGCTTCTTTTTATCCAGCTCCTGCAGGAACTGACGGAAAGCCACCTCCCACTCCATACGGTAGCTGAGGCGAGCCAGCTCCTTCTGGGAATTTGGAGTGTAAACCGTTACCAGATAATAATCCTCCAGCTCCAGAGTAATTACCCGGCCCTCATGATCATGCTCCTCAATGCCCAAGCCATAGGAAACACTCAAAGGCTCTACCCGGCTAAAGACCGCAGTACCGGAATAGCCCTTTTTCTCCGCACTATTCCAATACTGCTTATATCCCGGCAGTTCCAAAATAGCCTGTCCCGGCTGCATCTTGGTTTCCTGCACGCAGAAAATATCCGCATCTACCTCCCGAAAGGACTCCATAAATCCTTTGGTCAAGCAGGCCCTCAGCCCATTAACATTCCATGATACAAATCTCATACGCAAACTCCTTAAGACCACATTTTATCAGCTTACTGCAGGGTAGGATCTCCTACAAAAAACAGGTAGGCAATAACGATAATACCCAGTACAATACGATAATAACCAAAGGCCTTGAAATCATTGTTCTTGATATACTGCAGCAGGAACTTGATGGAGATAATGGATACCACAAAGGCTGTAGCCATACCTACCACCAGAATAAAGATTTCTGCTCCAGTGTAGTGAAAACCGAATTTTACCAGCTTCAGCAGGCTGGCACCAAACATAACTGGAATTGCCAGGAAGAAGGTAAATTCTGCCGCCACATAGCGGGAAGCACCAAAGAGAATACCGCCCAGAATAGTAGAGCCGGAACGAGAGGTACCAGGCACCAGAGACAGTACCTGAAACAGACCGATAATAAAGGCTGTTTTATAGCTCAGCTTATTCAAATCAGTTACTGCTGGTCGACGATTTTTATTGTAATTCTCTACTAAAATAAACATTACACCGTAGAAAATCAAGGTAAAGGCCACCACGGGAGCAGTCATAAAATGCTCCTCCATGTAGTGATTAAAGGTAAGGCCGATTACGGCAGCTGGTATGCAGGCGAAAATAACCTTATACCACAGCTGAAAGGTTTCCTTCTTCTCCCGCTTGGTTTTCCAATGAGAAAAAGGATTCAGCTTCTCAAAATTCAACACCACAACGGCCAAGATAGCACCTAGCTGAATAACCACCAGGAACATATCCATAAAAGCCTTGGACACATCCAGCTGAATAAACTCATCTACCAGAATCATATGACCGGTACTGCTAATAGGCAGCCATTCTGTCAACCCTTCAACTATACCCAGGATTATTGTTTTAATTAACTCCATAATACTAAGATCCACTTTATATCCTCCTTATCTTCAACACAAAAGCAGAGTTAGTATATCATATTAAACACAAAATATAAAGTATAGGTTAATGTACTCCTTCCACTAGTCCGCCATAACGCCCCTAAAGCTGCTTTAATCAGTCCCATTGTCCTGCCTCCTTTACACAAATATTTACTTTAACAGCTCAGTCATGCGAGGCAAAGGCTGACTAAGATCCATATGGCCGGAAAGGGTTTCTACCTCCTGACCATCTACCAGAATCTGTACCTTTTGGATTTCTGGGAACTCCGTCAATGTGTTGACTACAGAGCCTACCAGCATTTCCTCACCGGTAGAGCCGCCTACGAAATTCTTCTGCAGCTCACGGCTGAAATCCACCTTGGCTACCTTGCCGCTAACAGTTACCTGCAGCAGCTTTGCCTTCTTGGGGAACACATTGGCCAAGCCTTTTTTTTCAGTACCAGCCATAAGAGCCTCCACAGCAGCCTGGTACTTATTATCTGTGTCCTTGATGCTCTTTTCTACAGCCACCAGGCCATTAGCATTTTCATCAGGATAATACACCTTGATATTAACCAGCTGGTCCTTGGAACCGCTCTGAGAAGAACTGCTGGAGGAAGAGCTAGAGCTAGAGCTACTGGATACCACGGTCTTACTGCCAGCCTCTCCCTGTTTTTGTTCATCACATCCCGCCAGCACCATTGCACATAGCAAAGTCAGTGCCAGAACCAGAATACTCTTTAACTTCATCTTGCTCTCCCCTTTTTATTTCATTCTAAAATATTGACTAATACCCTTGCAGATAGCGGCTGCTATCTTGTACTGGAATTCCTCATCTCCCAGCAAGGCCTCCTCCTGATAATTGCTGATAAAGGCAGTTTCTATCAGAACAGCCGGCATATTGGAGTTTTTCAGCACATAGAACCGAGCGGTTTGTGGGCCTCTATCTGCCAAGCCAGTATCTGCCACAATAGCATCGTTAATGCTTTCGGCCAAAAGCTGACCTCGGAAGCTGCTGGCAAAATAATAAGTACCTGTGCCATGAGCTGTAGGTGAGGTAAAAGCGTTGCAGTGAATGCTGACAAAAATCTGATTCTCTGCATCCCGATTGCCTACATCAACTCTGGCCTGCAGCTCGTTGCGGTCGCTGGCCATAGGGCCATATACATCCACATCTGTATCTCTGGTCATGGTTACAATAGCCCCAGAATTGCGGAGGATATTGGCTACATTCTGACTAATAGCCAAGGCTGCATCCTTTTCCTTAAGGCCATTAGGGCCAATGGCGCCGCTATCACTACCGCCGTGGCCTGGATCCAGCACAATCTTCCGTCCCTGCAAGCCCTCAAAAGCATCCACCTGAGGCTTTTCCACCTCATATTCAGAAGCCAGCTTGTCCGCAGCAATTTCAATTACCAGCCGATAAGGCTTCTTGGCCTTCCGGTCCTTATCAGCAGTATACACCTTGTAGGCCTGGTCTGCCACTGGCTTATTCAAGGAAATCATTACATCCAGATTGTTACTGCCCTCCTGACGCATGGTCAGGTATTTGGCAATTTTTCTATCTAGAGAAATATCGGATTTTACCTTGCCACGACTGGTATCCTCCAGCACTACATGAAGCTGTTTCGGTGTCAGCTCTCTTACATTAGTAGTGTAATTAACCTCTCCACCCTTAAGGCCCAACTCTATGCGAAGCCAGTTTCGCCCCTCATGGGTATAGGTTTCATAGTTAAAATAATTTAATTCGTGAGCTCCTGCCGCCTGAGCCTGATTGACTCCAGGTATAGCCACCAACATTCCCACCAGCAAAAATACGGCCATAGTCATTTGCCACAGCCTCTGTCTAATCAAATTCAAAAGCACTACGACATCTCCTTAGTCATCCATTAGGGACAATGCATCCTGCAGCATTGCCTCCTGTTTTTCCTCGTCTTTTTCTATGGAAAGATTAATATAATCCCCCTCGCCTAGATTTTCAGGCAAAAGCTCCGCTGGATAATTCAGCTGGTAATCTCCATCATTAAGGAGAATTACCGCAATGCCCTCCTCTATGCGATCAATATATCCTGAAATCATTTTCAGCACCTCTTTATTGCAACCCAAAGCAGATACTCCCCAACACCTTGGAAGCAAAAACCTTGGGATTTATTTCTCCGTGGTTATACTGTAGCTGCTGCCATCGCTGACAATGGTAATGGTGCCATTTGCATCAGTACGATAGATATTCTTGATACCCTGCTTCTGCAATCTGTTCAGCAATGCCTCATGAGGGTGTCCGTATTGGTTGTTTACCCCCAAAGACATAACCACGCTTTCTGGCTGTACCAGCTTCAAAAACTCTGCTGTAGAGGAGGTTTTACTGCCGTGATGGCCAGCCTTCAGCACCTGGCATTTCAGCTTTTTGCCATAGGAAGCAACCATATCTTTCTCCACAGGCCCTTCGGCATCTCCCGTAAAGAGCATGGCAAAATTGCCAAAGGTCAACCGTCCTACTACAGATTCGTTGTTTACATCCACCTTTTTCTTAGCCTTAATAGCTGCTGTATCTTCATCTATCAGACTTTGACTAGGGGAAACTATCTCAAAGGATACACCATTGCCAAAATCCAGCACATCCCCAGCCTTTACCTTTACCTGCTGAGTGCCATTGGCCTTAGCAGCCTTAAGAGCATTGATAAAATACTTGCTGGTAGAAGGAATACCGTTGTAAACCAGCTCCTTAACACCGTATTGAGCAATAACCTTGTCAGCCTTGCCAATATGGTCTGCATGGGCATGAGTCATTACCAAAGTGTCAATATGATCAATTTTCAGCTTCTGCAGCTCGGTCAACAACTGAGTGTTTTCCTTGCCCTTTTTGCCATCCTCATAGTATTTATCATCACCGGTGTCAATGAGAATATTTTTGGCACCAGTCTGAATCAGCACTGCATCCCCTTGATCAATATCCAGCATACTAATGGTTAGCTGGCCCTTGGCCTCAGCCTTGCTGTTGGCAGCAGTATCTGAGGACTGCCCTCCGCTCTGACCACAGCCTGTTAACAGCATGGTACAGCACAATATTAAACCGCAGATAATCTGCAAATATTTTTTCATTTTTAGTCCTTCCTATTAGCAATATAAAGTCTGGCCACCAAAGCCAAAAGCCAAAAAGCAAATGCCCCTAAGCACACATAATCTATGGTATCCAGCTTGGCAAAATCCATATCCAAGCCAATAACGGCACTCATAAGCACAATAATCAAAATATCCGTTAGCTGTAAGCCCTTTATCTTCACAAACATCCTCCTTTCATTAAGATTAGTATCTGAAATATCTCGTCATATTATACCACAAATCCACAGGAACATACACCACCAATATAGCATATTTGAAGACAGCACCCTAGCCACTGCAAAATAAGAAAACACCCGCCTAAGTTTCGGAGCTGAAGGCGGGTTTTCTTATGCCTTGATAGCCATAATACAAAATAAAAAATATGTCTGATAATAGCTATAATTGCCCCTTATCAGACATATTTTTTTATGACAAGCCTCTATTTTTATACAAGCGAATATATAGTTTCTCCACAGCCTGACAGTAACTTCTTCCATCCATCAATGGGGAGTTTTTTACTAATTGAGGAATTTGATGGCGTAGGTCTTGTAATAGTTCCGGATTTTTCGCTAACAGCAGGGCCTTTTGCACATATTCCTGCCAATTAGCTGCTGCCAACATATCCATACCTATATTACTTAAGAAGCTAAGGCCAAATCTTGTACCATGCCTACTGCCATATCGACTCACCACCGGCACTCCCATAAGCAATGCCTCCATAGTGGTCATCCCTCCTGTATAGGGATAAGTATCCAGAGCAATATCCACATCATTATATTGTTGCAGATAATCTGCCGAAAATCCCCTCAACTCTATTCTCTCCACAGGCAAGGCCAAATTTTCCAGTCGCCTTACCGTCCATTGTCTGCCCTCTACACTGTCAAATAGCTTATGCTTCAAAATAAGCCTGCTTTGAGGACATTGCTGTAAAATCTGTGCCCAAACCTGCAATGATTCATCTGTAACCTTGCTAAAATTATTATAACAGCCAAAGGTAATATAACCATTTTTCTGCCAAGGAGATTGCAAACTTATCTGAGGATAGTCAAAATCCGGACTGTAACAGAAATGCGTATCAGGAAGCTGCAGTAAAGGCTCCTGAAAATCTGCATTGTATGAACTTGGACTGCAATATTTATCCGAAAGAAAGCCATCAATGGAAAGTCCTGTACTGTTAAAATACCCTATAGCGGAAATCTCCACCGGAGCAGGCCTGTAAGCCAACGCCGGCAAGTGATTGTCACAGGTGTGACCGGACAAGTCCACCAATATATCAATTTCATCCTCTGCTATACATCCAGCAATTTCTTCATGAGACCTGCCTGAAACCATGCGGACACAATCTGCCCAGCCATGAAGTTTCTCCGACAAACTGTCCTGCCCCTGATTAGTCTGATAAAGATAAACATCAAATCTCTCCCTATCGGTATATTCCAGCAAAGGACGCAGAAAATATGCCACAGGATGCCGCCGAATATCCCCAGACAAATAGCCAATCCGTATTTTTTGATGCTCTTTAGGCTTTGCATTTAAAGGCTGAATATTCTGCAACAACTTTCTATAGCCATCATAAAGCTTATGCCATCTCTTATGAGAAATATTATCACAATAATTGGTGGTAAAAATAGCGTTACTGTATTCTATCAGCTTTTGAGCTTTATCTTGCTCCCAGTTGGCAGATTGCAAAAATGCCTCTACAGCCAAGGAGCACTCCCCTAAGCGACAGCACACTTCTCCTAGCAAACTATAAATCTCTGCCCCCAGCTGTCTATCACCATCGGACAGGTTATCAATCTCGGCCAGCTTCTCCACTAGGCCTTCCAGCACTTCCATTTCCTGCACTGGACAATCCAGATTACGAAGAATATAGCATTGCAACAACCAAGGCCTCAGCCAAAGTACATTCTCTGCTGATTTCAAAAAATCCAGCAAATCCTGCAAGGCAGCCAAAGCCTCATTATATTTCCCAGCCTGATACAATTCATAGGCCTTATTGTACTGTTCCTGCATTAGCCACTCTCCCACTAAATAAGCCAGTCATGTTACGGAATCTAGGATAAGATGAATTTAACCCTGTTTCAAAGCATAAAGCAAAGCGAAATCTACCACCGGTAATTTAGCAGCAAAGGACATAGCCTGCTCCTGCTCCCCAGCAGACAAACAGGTATAGGCAATATTTTTCAAGGTTGCTGCATCCTGACCATCCAGTTCCAAGGCAGCAGACAATAAATCAAAGGCAGACTGATAATCTCCCTGCTGATAGCATACCCCAGCAAAAACATTAATCAGGCGTACCTTTTCCACCAAGGAAATTTCCTTAGCAGCAATCTTGGTCAAGGTATCAGATACATCTACCTTTTCGACCTCATTCTGCTGAATATTATCCGATTCTTCCACTATAGGCTGAGGTGACTCAACTTGCTGTATCTCAGGTGTAATTTCTTCCTGTTTTTCTTCACTGTCTTTATTTTTGGATAACAGCTGTCGCAATCTTGCCAACGCTGCCTGAGCTTTATCTTCAGTAGTAGTTTTCTCCGGCTCGGTCTTTACCTCTTCCTGAACTTTCGCCTGCTGAGGTTCAGCTTCTTTCATTTCCTTGCCTTTTAGTATCTCCTTCAACTTACTTACAGGGGAGTTGGCCTCATTGTCAGCCTGCTTCTTCTGTAAATATGCACTAATCTTAGGATATTCGGCCACCAGCTCATCATAACCATAACTGATATTATCCATAAAGTTATCAAATATTTCCTGCTCCTGCTTGGACATTCCATCTATGCCCTCCGTCAAAACTACCTCACACAGCTTGAAGGCATCCTCATTGCGCTCGTCAGCCATGCACAGAGTTGCCAACAACATTTTCACGCCCACGCTATTATAACCATTATTTAAGGCATTATTTACCCATTTTTCGGCCCGCTCAAAATCTCCGGTAAAGAAATAGCACTGAGCTCCCCAATACATTATTTCCCCATCCATATGCTTATTAGCTGCCATTTCAGCCATAATATCCATAGCTGCAGTATAATCCTCTGCCGCCATCATCTGTTGCATATCATGCTTCAAGCCGGCCAATACCTGCCTAGCCTGATTATTCCGCTTCTTCATTCTATTTTTATTAATTTTGTTCTTCAATCTAGCCATTTGAATACCTCCATTGCATTTATCCTCTGTAGGTTTTATCGTTGATTTTTCCTGGTTAATTAAATCAGCCTGTGCCTGACGAAATACCTGTAATCTATCCTCCAATTGAGGTGCCATATGCTTTTCCACCAGCATAGAAGGCTCCATCCCTTGATAATCCTGCATCAACTGCAAAGCCTTTTCCATGGCAGTTATAGCCTGAGCGTATTCCCCAGCCTGATAGAAACACTCACTGTATTCCGCCCAAAAATCCGGCACCTCTGGATATTGCTGCACCGAAATTTCTGCAAGCTGCCGCCTTTTACTAATACTTTCCTCATCATTGCGACCACCATAATAAGCCATCAGCACTCGGTGACATCGTGTGCCAAAATTCACCGACCGTCGTCCTTTCTTGACATCCATCCAGCCATAATAAATGCATTTTTCCATGTCCCCTAGGCCTAGATAGCAATCGCAAAAATATCTAGCCAATTCTGCCTCTGATTGCCCATCAGCTACGGCTTGTTGCAATATCCTGAGATTTCTTTTCACTTTTTCCCTAGTAACACTATTACTATATCCAGTATGATAAATTTCCAACGTTTCCGGTGGAATCCTGAGTAATTTCATAGCCTTGCCATCAGATAACTTCAGCTCTTCATGAATTTTACCCTCATAGTGAAGCCCCCGCTGATTGCGAACTATCCGCAGTTGGTAGAAATAATCCTGTATTTCTGCCATATCCGCATCATAATTTACCATCTGAATCAAAAGAGCATCCGCCTGCTGAGCCTGATGAATTATCTGACGAATATTGCCAGCAGTATTAGCCGTAAAATATTCATCAGCATCCAACAATACCAACCAATCTCCCTTGGCCTTGCTTAAGGCAAAATTGCGAGCCTTACTAAAATCATCTTGCCATGGAAAACTATATACCTTGGCACCTAATTTTCGAGCCACAACTATGGTATTATCTGTAGAGCCTGTGTCTACCACCACAATCTCATTAACTTGTTTTTTCAGACTTTTAATAGATTTCACCAAATTTTCTGCTTCATTTTTCACAATGTAACAGGCTGTAATTTTCAATACCCTTGCCTTGCCCATATCTTATTCCTCCTGCAAATAGTTTTGCCATATTCTACGATAATTATTTTCCAAATCTCTCATATATCCTTCTTTATCCATTAGTGGAGAAGCTTCCATAATATTTCTTAGCTGAAGGTGCAAATCATGCAAAAGCGCCCAATCAGAAGCCAGTAGTACAGCCTTTTCCACATATTCATCCATACTATAGCTGCAACAAGCCTCCATGCCAATATTTTTCAAAATACTGATACCAAAATCTCCCCCATGACTACCGTCACCCAAGGTTATAACTGGCACACCCATATAAAGAGCAGCACAGGTAGTACCACCTCCGGGATAAGGAAAAGTGTCCAAGGCAATATCTACATCCCAATATTCTCGAAGATAGTCCTTACTAAAGCCCCGGAGCTCCACTCTGTCCAGCTCAATACCAGCCTCCAGCAACATATTTTTCATAGTCTCAACACCCTGATATGCATTAAACATACGGCCTTTTAGAAGTAATCTGGAATTAGGCACTGCTGTCAAAATTCTTTGCCATGTTTGCAATACAGTAAAATTAACCTTTATAGGATCGTTAAAGCTGCCAAAGGTAATATACCCCTTTGCATTGCAAGGTGCCCCGTGAATTTCCTGGGGCATCTCCTCCCTAGGCCAATAGCAAAAATGACTCTCTGACATAGGCAATAACTTCTCCACAAAATATTTATTTGTATACTCGTGGCATAAATATTTATCTGTAAGGAAGTAGTCTACTTCATCCAAGCCCGTAGTAGCAAAGTAACCAATTCCACACATTTGTATTGGAGCTGGTTTGTATGCCAGAATAGGCAGATTATAGCGGGTATGACCTGCCAAATCAAAGAGAATATCTATTTCCCTGCTATAGATTGCACGGGCGGCATCTGGAGCATTCAAACCTTTAATATCCACCCATTCCACAGGACAACTCTGGTAAAATTCTGTTACATCATCTGTTTTGCCATTAGCAAAACAATAGACCTGAAAATCTTCTTGATTATAACAAGCTGTAAGAACTCCAATAAAATCTTCCAACACGCAACTATTAAAATCAGCAGACAAATATCCTATGCGAATTTTAGGATGCTGCTTATGTAATTGTTTATCATGTTTGAAACGCCATATATCTTTAAATAATTTATTGTAATCACAATGTAATTGAAAATACTTGTCCTGAGACATAAATATATAATGACACTGCATAAGACATTTGCTATAATATTCCCACTTAACCGGCAGACTCTTTGTCTCTTGCCAAATTTTTTTTAAAAAGGCAATGGCATACTCCTGAGACCATAAAAATTGAAAATATACACCAGCAATACTATAAAAATACAATCTCTTAGAATCTTCCATTTTCCAAATAGAACTCTGTTTGGGAACTATAAGTTCTTCATCATTCTGAGATAATTCTAATTGAAAGTATTTCACCCCCCTACAAACAGCAGTCTCTAAATCATTTTTCTCTATTAACCGTAATATTTCATCTATCTTATCCATAATATTTCAACTGCTCTCTCAATCTCATAACGGCTCTGCCATCCTCATCCTGTTGACAGTTTTTTACAGAATCAGCCAATTGTTTATATTTAGCAGGCATGATACCAAAACTCTCCGGTAGGTTCCTTGCACCATCTTCTTTTTGATCTAATGTTGCTACCATAGATATGTGATTCAGCAGATTCAACTGTTGTCCTGTAGCAGCTACTCCACCTTGATATTTCCCCGTTTTTACATATAACTTAACTTTATCTACCGCATTATCGACAGGATAGTAATAGGCTGCAAATTCACCAGATACCTGCCATCCTAAAGCTTCCTTAAGAAATTCGCCATCCTCTTTTCGATTATAAAAACAATCAAAAATCTGGATTATCTCTACTGCGGAACGTCTCAAAAGAGATTTATACAAGGTTTTCGTCAACAAATGGTTATACTTATAATATTCCATCCCCTGCAAAGACATTTCCAAGGCCCCTTGTATATCCCCTTTACGCATGCAAATATCTCCTAAATAACCATATAGAACAGGTACTAGGTTCAATGATGTATCTGTTATAAAATTTCCTTTACGAATACTTTCCTCTACATCCTTTCGCAGCTTTAACGCCCTATTCAAATATCTTTCTGCCTGCCAAAAGTCGTGTTTAATATAGCAATAATGCCCTAACTGTATTAGGAAAAATGGTTCCTTCGGAAATTTTTCTCTTGCTCTCTCAATTTCAGCTATAATTTCTTGTTTATCCATATCAAGATTAATCATAGCTGTAATTAGTAGTGTATATGGATGTATTGCATTACCTAGCGTTACTATACCATTTTCAATAGCCTTTTGTGCATACTCCTTAACCTTGTCATAATTACCTAAACAATTATATGCATCCATAAGAAATAAATAGCTTTCCCCCTTATCCTTCTTGGTAACAGCCATTTTTTCTTTTTGTTTTAGTATTGGCAAATTGCGTTCCGATTTTTGACGCACAATCGTAGCACTATAACCGGTATGCATGATTGTTAAACTATAGCATTTTTGCATAATGTACTTACCAGGTTTGGTAACTAATTGCTCATGTACAGGATTTTTATAATAAATATCCTTACTATTCCGGAAAATTCTCACCTGTATCATAGCATCAATAATTTTATTTCTATTGTCTGTATCAATATTAACCAGCTGACACATAATAGCACCAATTTTTTTATTTCCATGATAACGAGTCATTTCCGTTCTAAATCGCTTTACACTTGATGCATCAAAATATTCGTCAGCATCCAAAAAGACAATCCAATCCCCTGTAGCCTGCTGAATGGCATAATTTTTGGCAGCCGCAAAATCGTTACACCAGGTAAAATGATAAGGAGTGATACCAGCATTTTCTAACATATTTAGCGTATTATCTGTGGAACCAGTATCTACCACAATAATTTCATCAGCAATCTGCCGCATATTGTTTAGCCATTGACCAATATTTTTTTCCTCGTTTTTTACAATTACACAGGCTGATATTTTCATTCCCTGACAGCCTCCTTACACCAAGCAATATATGACTCTAACTCCTTACTGCTATTCCCCATTTCAGCCGCTTTCTCCAAGGCTGCCATGGCATTGCTATAATCCTGCAAATAATACAGACATATGCCGCAGTCAAACCAAAAATCTTCCGTTACAGCCTCATCCTCTGCTTGAATTTGAGCAAAAATCTCCAATGCCTCACCATAGTATTCCCTATCTACAAGTTTATGACCTGTTTTCTTTAGCTTGCTTCCCGGCATTCCCTGAGCTAGCTGCAAATATTTTAATAACATTTCCTGATTGCCATAGAGTGTGACTCCATCCAACATAACAATATATTCTTCAGGCTCCAAGGAGACATTTCTTACTTGTATATGATAAAGCTTTACCAATATCTGCTGTGCTTCAGGCAGAAGCATTAGTTTTTCCTGATACCAGCTGCCTGAGGAATAATTACAACCTAGTAAAGCAACAAATAAAAGTTGAATATTCTCCGCCATTAGTGGCAGTATCTTCTTTTCCAACTGAACAAAATCCTTTTGTTGTAAAAGCTGATAGACTTCCTCTAAATTATTTTCTTTTTCCATATTCATATGAGCAAAAAATTCCTTAGCCAAATAAATATAGCCATTTTGCTCCAGCAAGGCAATCAGTTGCTGTATATCCTGTGGGTTTTCACCATAAATATTATGCAGGCTTTGAATAATGTTCTGTATTTTATCTTGATGCTCATTCTCAGCAATTTCTAGCAAATTCATATCCAGCCACTGACACAAGGTTCCTACATGCCATTTATTCCGTTTCAATATAGTCTGACAAATTTCTTCTGCCTGTTGCGGGGAAAATATATCACTAATAGCCAATCCCAACTTGTCCATGGACTCTATAGATACCTGAGCAAAGCGTTCCTTTTGAATAGTTGGCTGATAAGGGGATTCCATAGCTAAAATAGCGTATTCTAAAGCTTGCTGATATTTTTCCATGCCTAATAGACTCTCACTGAGAAAGCCATAATACATCTCTGGTTTGTTGCTTTTTCCCATGACTTGACATAAAATTTCATAATTACGCTGATGCTTGAAAGTAATTACCTTCGTAGAATAACCTGTATGGCGAATAGCCAAATTTCTATCTGCCACAACATATTTTATGTCCTGCCAAGGCTCTCCACCTTTGGTTAGCTGTTCATGTACAGCCCCCATATATTTAATACCTACATGATTTCTTATAATTCTAGGCACCACATCAGAATTTATAATCTCGTTATTGCTATCTGCATCTATATTATCAATAGGGCAGAATATTACATCTTTATCAAGCAATTGCTTATTCATCTGCATCAAATATTCAGTGATATTTTCCGGGTGATAAAAACATTCATCTGCATCGGTAAATACCAACCAATCCCCCGTAACCTCCTGCAAAGCCACATTTTTAGCCTGAGCAAAATTATGCTGCCATTCATAGTTAATTAGTTTCACATCCGGTTGTTTAGCCAAAAACTCATTAGTGGCATCGGTAGAGCCTGTATTTACCACAATAATTTCCTGGGCAAAAACTCTTACATTATCCAACCAAGCTTCTACATGGGATATTTCATTTTTCATAATGGCACAAGCAGATATACTTGCACCTTTTACCTTATTCGTTTCAAAAAAATCGGAAGCAGCTTCACTTGCTTCCGATTTATAAAATTTGTTTTTCTTCATAACTGCCAGCCTTTACTATATATAAACTACCTATGTATAGTATCGAAAAGCACAGCATAAATATTAAGCGCAACCAAGTAAATATGCATTCACACAAATGCCTTTTCAAACAATAAAAGAACCGCCCCAAAGGACGGTTCTCATATTGTTTAGTTGAATATCCGTATAATGAATAGCAGATATTACTGGAGGAGAGACAGTACATTGGAACTGCTCTGATTTGCCTGTGCCAGCATGGACTGGGCAGCCTGCATCAGAACGTTGTTCTTGGTGTACTCGGTCATTTCCTTAGCCATATCAGCATCACGGATAGTGGACTCTGCAGCAGTTACATTCTCGCTGGCAGTAGTCAAGTTGCTCTGAGTGTATTCCAGACGGGACTGAACAGCACCGATAGTGGTCTGCTGATCCAAAGCCTTCTGAATAGCAGCATCCAAAACATTGATGGCTGCATTAGCCTGCTCCTGATTACCTACCTGCAAGGTGTTATTATCCTTACCCTGCAAACCAAGAGCCTGAGCCTTCATATCAGTCAAGCCAACCTTAATGGTCTGATTAGCCTTGGCACCAATCTGCAAATTAATGGAATTATCATCAGACTTGTTCTGAGCACGGAGAGTCTCATCAAAAGCATCCAAAGCTGCATTAGCAGACTTACGAACAGCACCAGTGTTATCTGTGATAGAGATAGTAAAACCAGAAATCTGGTTTTCTATACCACTATTTGCTGCCTGCAATGTCAAACCAGACTCACCAGATGCAGTATAAACAGTATTGCCAGATCCATCCACAGTAATTTCGGAGGAATTATTTTGGATTTTGATATAACCGCTCAGCTTCTTACCACCATCTTCTAATGTATTAAACACACTTGACAGAGTAGTAGATGCCTTTACCTCCATGCTGCTGCTATATGTCTTACCATCCATTACCCAAGAAACAGTAACTCTGTCAGTAGCCTGAATATTCAGCTTATCTCCATTACGAGCCGTCAAAGCAGTCAAGGCTGTACTTCCCTTAGTGTCAAGGCCCAAGCTCTGATTGGTAAGCGCAGTGCAAGTAGCTTTTGTAGAGCCATTCTTGGAGCCATCTACCAGATACTGACCGTTAAAGGTTACATTTGCATTATCGTTGATCTGGTCGATAGACTGATCCAGTTCCTTCTGGATAGTCTGACGATCTGCATCAGTATTGGTATCGTTGGCTGCGTTTACTGCCTTCTCCTTCAGAGTCTTCAGGATCTCTACAGTGGAGCTTACAGCACCCTCAGCAACCTTCATCATGGAGCCGCCGTTCTGGGCATTGCTATTAGCCTGATCCAAAGAACGAATCTGTACACGCATACGCTCGGAAATTGCATAGCCGGAAGCATCATCAGCAGCACTGTTGATCTTCATACCGGAAGAAACCTTCTGCAGACTCTTGGAGAGTGCCTTGGTGTTCTTGTTCAGAGTGTTCAGGGTGGACAGGGCGGACATGTTGTTTTTAACTACCATTGCCATAATAATTTTCCTCCTTGGTTGTCAACAAGGTTAGCAGCATCCGTGCCACTAACTGTATAAAATTGTTTTGCAAATATCTGACGTATTTCTGGGTTGCTAGTCACCTGAAATATGTCCTTTGCCGTTGTCATATATATTATCGTGAGAAATTTCAGCCTTCTTAAATTAAAATTAAAATTTATCTATAAAAATTTTTCATTGCACAATATCTATAGCTCTACTCTGCTTTCCCAAACCATTCAGGCTTTCTCTCACGCATTTCAGGCCAATTTCTACCCCATGTGCAGAAGGATTTGGTATGCTCTCTAGCAATATTCATAAAATATTCCAACGAATTCATATCATAGCATTGCTGCCATTCATATCGTCTATCTAAGATATACATAGAAGCACCTGTCAAATCCACAGTTCCATCTACATCCACAAATTCCTTAGACTCTAGCTGAAATTCATATTGCTTGGTGCGTATGCATAGCTTATAGGTCTGTCCAGGGAATATGGAATTGCTAATGGTATATTCTCTCTCTTGACCGCCAAAAACTGCTGGCAAATTGCCATCAGTATATTCTGGAGCCTCAAAGCCATGTAATTTAGCCATAACCTGATAGATATCCACCGCACTGGTTAATTCATTTACTATTCCCAAGGCGGGAACACCTGCCCCTCGTACCATATAGGCGGCCCCAGTCTGATACCTGCTCATTATAAATGGATGATTATCATATACAGAAGAACCATGATCCGAATACAACTGCACCACATATTCGTCATCATTATAATGAGATTCCAAATAATCAAATAGCACACCTAAGCTTCTATCCGTATTTTTCACTCCCATCATATTAGCATGAGCATATAATGGAGCATAGGACAATTTTACACTGGACACCTTCTCCTTGGTTTGCCATAATCTATCCTCCAATGACAAACAGGTCTGGCTAGCTACAGGCATACTTATCATATTTACAGGCCAAGGATGCACATCCACAACATGCAAAAACAAAAATTGATCACATTCTCCAAAGGCTTCCAATTGTTGTATAGTGCGTTCTACTCCTTCATATACCCTTTGAGCATATGAATTGATTATCTGCCTATCATAGCCTCTGCCAGCCCCTGTATAATGCAGACTAGGGCACCCCATAATATTGACACAATAGTAGCCTAAGTCCCTCATCTGCTCTGACAATACCTTATATTCTGGTGACAAGGGCATATTGACAGCATCATTGAATACCTGAGATTTATGAGTATATATACCTGCCTCTATGGTGGTCAATGAAGGAAAGGTATATTCTGCCACAGAAAAATGCTGATTAAAAATTACTCCCTTTGAGAAGAACCTCATGGTATTGGGCAATAAAGCGTAATTTTGCTCCTTCATAGCTTGCCAGCTTAGAGCATCTACCAGGATATTCAGAACTACTTTTTTTCTCTTGGGACTATGCTCCAAAAGAACAGGCTTGCCTACAACAAATTCCTTTTCTCCCCGTATCTTTACAGGCTCCTCTATTCTATAATAGCTGTACTCCCATTTCCCCAATATGGCATCATATTGTTTTTCATTGGTAGCAATCTCTATCTCCTGACTAGTTTCATTACCTGCCAAGGGAAGAATATATTTTTTTCCCTGTGGATCAAATTGAAAATCCCTGCTGCTCTTAGATTTAAAAATATCAAAGATCATATCTGCAGCATATTGATCCAAAAACTGTGGCAAATCCTTCTCTCTAGACAGCAGCAACCCTTTGCTATTGATGGTTTCCTGATTGACAAACACCCCTACCCAATACCTATAACCATCCTGATCCATAGACCAAGGAACATATTCTCCCCCTAGACATACCTTTCGCCCATATAATTTATTATCCTTAATTTCAGATTTATTCACTAAAAAGGGTGCATAGGTGCCAATACTTTGAGACATGGTCATATTGTCCAATATCTGGTCTATATTTGTTCCATCTATCTGTAAATTTACATCCATCCCATATACATGGTGGCAATAGCCTTGAAATTTGGCTTTTTCTGGCAGCATCTGCAACTTATCATAGCATTCTATCAATAATTGCCAGATGATTAGATTGCATTTTCTTTTCTTCCAGGCATCCTGAGCCAAGGCCAAAGCTTCCTTTACATCTCCATAATAAAGGGCAAAATATCCTGCAAAAATACCTATATGCTCAGATTGCGGATACTTCCCCCTATATTCTGCCAACATTTTCAGATATTCATCATCAAAATCCTTTTGCAACAATTTATTTTGCAGCTTTCGGAATAATGCTAATCCATCTGCTTCCTCAGCAGGCCAAAAGGCTACATCTACTCTTCTTTCTTTCATAATATACCACCATTGCGAAAAATATAGATAAAATCATTTTAGGATATTCTGCTATGTATTTCTTGAATCCCATATGTCAAAGGATCATAAAAATTATATATTTCCTTGTCCATATCAATATGCCTTAATAACACTGGAAACTCTGTACAACCTAAAATAATATTATCTACATCATATCCATCTAGGAAGCGTAAAAACCTATCTTTCAATTCATTATCATATTTATTCTGCTTTACACATTCGATAAAATACCTTATTTCTTCCCAATATTGTTCCTCTGGCTCTACACAAGCTATATTATACCTGGCCAATGTCCTTGAATATAATTTCTGCTTTAAGGTTCCCTCGGCAGCTAAAATCAATACCTTGTCAATGTTATTAGCAGCCAGATGCTTTCCTGTTGCCTCCAGTATATTAATAACCTTGTCTTTTGCCTCCGGCAATTTTTCATGAACATAAGGCAAAAAATAATGAGCTGTACCGCATATCATCACCATACAGTCTACATCATAATCCAGCATTTTTTTCATGGAATTTGCTATGGTCTCAACTATCTCCGTTTGTCCCTCCCCAGTCAATAATGCTCTTGTACGACTAGGCATAGAGAAAACATTATCTATTATCATATTTGGATAATCCCGTTCTGATTCCACTGCAAAACTATCCAGCAACCGACCATAAAAATCCAAAGTTGCATAGGCACCAAATCCGCCTATAATGCCTACACGCTTACCAGTAAATTTTCCCACTACTATCACCCTATTTTCTCTATTATCCAAAAATATGCCGTTGTTTCCTTGCGATTTGCCAAATCTCCTTGCCACATCACATCCTGATAAATAATATTATATTTATCAGCAGAAAATGCATCTCTAAATATAATATTATATTCCTCTACACCACGGTAAATAGCACTATATTGACTCTCCAATTCCTCTGAATAAATTTTATTCAATGTAAGCCTATCTTGTAATCCTACAGATTCTTTGATACATATTCTGCCACTAACAGCAACTAACTCTTTTAAATTACTCATGCATTGCGCTAAATCAGTGTCATTTATGTACATCATTACACCATTAATTAATATAACATTGAAATTATTCTGTTTTATATTTCCTGGTAAATTTAGCAATATATCCTGAAAAGAACTCTCACAAAAATAGAAGTTTTTATTTTCTCTAAAATGATTCTTAGCTAAGTTTAATATATTACCACTATAATCAGCACCTACATACATTCCTTGATTAGACAGTATTTTTAGTATATGATTTCCCCAACGGCCAACACCACATCCTATATCCAAAATCCTGCTTTCTGGTTGCAAATTCAAAAAAGGCATAATCCTGTCTTTTTCATATTTATCGCGTTCCAAAGCCAATTCTGGATGCTTATCCTGATAATTGGTGTAGTTAATTAGATAAGGCAAATTTTTATTAACTCTATTATTAAAAAATAATTTGACATCATCTTCATCTATAGCAATCTTATTTGTTTTTATTCTCTGCTCATTGTTCACAATTCTATCTCCATGTTTTTATAAATTCGATAGCATTTATATAATCATTGTATGTATCTATATCTCGTGCTCTTATTTTTATTCCTCGCATTGGCAAATGCGGCTCCAACTGATTAAAAACATTTTCTGAAGAATATATTACGTTTTCTCTTTTTAAACAGCAGGGGCCAGTCCACTCATAATCTCCTTCCTGCCTAGAGAAACTAACTACCTTTCCCGCTTCATTAACCTTGACATATACCCCATCCTCTGAGGATTTATCGGCATAGGCAATCCACTCGCCATCCAATTCTAACAGCATTTTAGCATCCTCTGGATGAATAAGAAGGTCGCCATCTATCTCGATAGCATATTCTGCTCCGTGCCGTGCTCCCAAATAATAGCTAGTACCAGTCTTGGTATCAAAATAATTGTGATTATAAACAAACACCGCATCTGGTCGATACTTTCTTACCTCGGCAATAACCTCTGCTGCCTGGAATCCTACCACCACGCGAATATCCTTTACTTCCTGAAAAAGCTCCAGCTGCCATTGAATAATAGATTTTCCGTCTATCTTTATCAAAGCCTTGGTTGTTCCCAGTCCCAATCTTGAACCTATACCTGCACAGCTTATAATAACTGATTTAGTTGTCTGCATAATGTCTCCTCATCATATATAAGATAATCTGCTACGGACAAAACACTCATGGCAGGTTCGTGCGTAAGTCCGGAGGCAATGGCAATATCGGCACAGCGCATAGCCTCCACATCATTATTACCATCACCAATAAAGACAACCTTGTGTCCCTCTGCCTTGTATCTATTTACAACATTTTCCTTACGAAGGATGCTGGTCAGTTTTTTTACCTGATTATTCTCAATATTGGCTTTTGAGCAAAAAAACTCACAATGTACAACATCATTTACTTGGCAAACCCAATCTGCCAGATTCCCAGTAGCCACACAGCAATTTTCTGGATGGGTATTGATGAAATTACACAGCGATTCGTACAATCTTACCTTGCCTAGCAAATCAGCAATCTCACTTACTGGTAATTTTCCCAATACATATACTCTCCTAATAAAAGACTCTATAAAAGGAACCCTACCATCCACAGTATTTCGGGTAAGCTCCATGATTTCCTCTTCCACCGAGAAACGCTTGGCAATCAAAGGCAGCGTTTCCTCTCTGGTCACTGTACCATCTAAATCAAATATAAACTTTGTCATTCACTCACCACCACTCTCAAAAATCATCTTCATTTAATTCAAGCTTACATGAATACCCATTTCTAAAATTATATATATCTATACTCATTTTTCTCACAAAAATAAGCCTACGAGCTCTGCTCCTAGGCTAAAATTCTTATATAATTCTGCAAACAATCCCACAACCAAAATAGGCATGGGAACACACCACCCTACCATTGCCTTTGTGACATTCTATCCTGTTGCTAGCAGGAATAATAAAATTAACTATATATTATATCGTATTGTATTTTTGTTTTATTAATATTGGTTAACAAATTGTAAAAACCATACAAAACAAAAAACTATGTGCTCAAAGACATTCTAATTTGCTTTCCAGCCTGTATCCAATGCTATCTTCGACACATCTACCTGCAATGAGAACAGTGCTTTCTTCCCTTCAGCATAGTATACCTTTGCCTCGTTGTTGATAACTCTTTGAATATCTTCTACAAACTCCTTCAATGGCTTGTGTTTTCCGCTTGCGATATTGTAAATCTCGCCGTTTTTTCCTTTTTCTCCTAATGCTATCAATGCTTCTGCACCATCTATAACATTGAGATAGTCCCAGTTTTGCTGGCCATCTGATTGCATATAGAAGTCTTTCCCTGCCTGCAAGGAGGCAACCAGCTCTGGCAGCATTCTCCCTGCTGGCTCGTATTTGCCATAAAGGCTGAAAATCCGTCCCCATATCCATTCAATGCCCAAATCCATAGCTCTTTGCCTTGTCAATATGCAGGCCGCCAGCTTGGCAGAGCCATAGGCATCTATAGGATGTGGACAGGTTTCTTCTGTAATCAAATCCTGATGAGGGCCATATTCTGCCTGAGAACCAGTACAAACAAATCGTTTACAGCCAATTTTCTTGGCTGCCTCTAGTGCCCCCAAGGTATCTTCTACATTCTGATACTGAGCAGCGAAATCATATCTGCCACCCTGCCAAGCCAAATGGAAAAACACCTCACATGGCTCCTGAATTTGCTGATAGAGATTTTTATATTCCGCCAAATCCGCATAAACCAGCTGTACATTGACCAAATTTTCCAGCCTCTTGTTATGAGCGGAATTTTCCCGCACCACGCAATAGACGAAATATCCTGCAGCTAATAATCTTTCCACCAAATTGCAACCAGTAAAACCAGCTGCTCCTGTTACAATACATTTTTTCATACCTTGCTCACTGCTTCCTTAATTATCTTGGCCATATACACCAGCTTTTCATCAGTCATGCCAGGATATACCCCCACCCAGAAGGTATCATTCATGATTCTATCTGTATTGGCTAAATCCCCAATCACCCGATAACCTTTACCAGCTTTCCGCATTTCATCAAAGCAAGGATGCTTGATAAGATTACCCGCAAAAAGCATTCTGGTCTGAATACCATGATTTTCCAAATATCTAATAACCTTATCCCGCTGGATTCCCTCTCGACAGGTCACCATAAAGCCAAACCAACTAGGGTTACTATTAGGACATGGCTCTGGCAAAATCAACTTGTCCTGTACCTCCTGCAGCTCTTTATGCAGGAGATTAAAATTATATCTGCGACGCTCCACAAAATCAGGAAATTTCTTTAGCTGGGCACAGCCTACTGCTGCCTGCATATCGGTAATATTTAAATTCAGACCAAAATGGGAATAAACATATTTGTGGTCATATCCCTTGGGCAGTTCCCCATATTGCCCATCAAAGCGATGACCACAGAAATTATCCTGACCGGAAGCACATACACAGTCCCGGCCCCAATCCCGGAAGGAGCGCATAATTTTGTTCAGCAGTGAATTATTGGTATATACAGCGCCACCCTGCCCCATGGTCATATGATGAGGTGGATAAAAGCTGGATGTACCCATATCGCCAATAGTGCCAGTAAAATGCTCTTCTCCATCCAGCTCGTATGTGGAACCTAAAGCATCACAATTATCTTCAATAAGCCAAAGATTATGCTTCTGGCAAAAATCCTTGACGGCCTGCAAATCAAAGGGATTGCCAAGGGTATGAGCTATCATAATGGCCTTGGTTTTCTCAGACAATGCCTCCTCTAGCTGAGTAATATCTATATTGTATTGGGGAATAGTTACATCCACAAATACCGGCACCGCACCATAATTTATAATGGGAGAAACCGTTGTAGGAAAACCTGCCGCCACGGTAATAACCTCGTCACCTGGCCGAATCCTACACTCCTTCAGCAAGGGGGAAGTCAAGGTCATAAAAGCTAGCAAATTAGCAGAGGAACCAGAATTTACCACCGCAGTGTATTTAACTCCTAGATATTTACTTAAACCAGCCTCAAATTCCTGCACATATCGACCAGAGGTCAGCCAAAACTCTAAGGCACTATCCACCAGATTGCACATTTCCTCATGGTCATAAACCCGAGAGGCATAGGAAATCCTATCCCCCTCACGGAAATCCTTTGGTTGATTATGATATTTATCACAATATTCCTTTACCAGTGCCAATATTTTATCATGTAATTCCTGCTGTCCCATAGATTAATCCTCCAAAAATTCTCTAATCTGCTTTTCCATCAACAAATCTATGTTATCATTATTCTGCCATGCCTTGGCCCATTCCACCGTCTTGGCCACAACTTCCTCTATATGCCACTTGGGCTGCCAGCCCATAGCTGCCTTCAACTTGGAACAATCCAGTTTCAAAAACCTTGCCTCGTGAGGAGCATCCACACTAACATCCTGCCATTTTATATCTCCCCAACATTGGCAAAAAAGCTCCGTCAGCTCCCCAGTAGTCAGGCAATCACATTCATCAGGCCCAACATTGTACCAACCAGCCAAATTGCCATCTGTATACTGCTTTTCAGCAATCAGCAAATATGCATAAAGAGGCTCCAAAACGTGCTGATATGGGCGAATAGAATTAGGATTCCGCACTTCTATATTCTCACCAGCATAAGCTGCTCGAATACAATCTGGAATAATACGATTAGGGGAAAAATCCCCTCCACCTATTACATTGCCTGCCCTAGCTGTAGATATGGCCACCCTACCATCCGCAAAAAAACTTTTCTGATAGCTATGAGTTACCAACTCTGAACAGCTCTTGCTATTGGAATAAGGGTCAAAGCCATCCAAAGGCTCATTTTCTCTATAACCCCAAGGCCATTCCTTATTTTCATAAACCTTGTCTGTGGTAATATTCACAAAGGATTTTACGCTGTTACTTTGTCTTATACACTCCAACACATTTACAGTCCCCATAACATTTGTGCTATACGTTTCTACAGGATTGCGATAACTTTCCAGCACAATAGGCTGAGCCGCCAGATGAAAAACAATCTCTGGCTGAGCTTCAACAAAAGCCTTCTGCAAAGCAGCCAAATCCCGCACATCGCCAATAATAGAATTCATGCCAGCTTCTGTGCCAGACTGCTGAAAAACCTTTTGTCCTTCCTCCGTAGGCGAAGGCAAAGCATAACCTGTAACATTAGCCCCCAGCATTTCCAGCATCTTACAAAGCCAAATCCCCTTGAAACCTGTGTGACCTGTTACTAAAACACTTTTGCCTCTATAAAAATCCAAATTCAAAACCATAAAAATCTCCTTAAAAATATTGCCGTATGCCTTACAGCATACGGCACAAATTGCGAATTTACTTCAATTTTCTATATCTAGTAATATCTTTTACACTAGCAATTTTGCTCTTAGCATTTTTATTTTTATAGACAAAAAGGACGAAGCTCACCGCCTCGCCCCCAATCCCAAGTATAACTATATTGGAATTTAAGTCCACAAAGAACTAACCTTTCACAAGGCTTCGCTCCCAAGTCTAGCCTCAAAAAGAAGAACTAGGCTTTATCACATATCATTTTATCATACTTGACCATTGGTATCAATGATAAATAAATTTCTAATGAATCCCTTATTACCATATACATACTGGCATTATCTAGAAAATTCACATGAAAAATCCAATACACGATATTTCTTTTGCTGCAAAATTTTATTTTGATTCGTAGATACAAGAAAAGACTCAGGCAGATACATTCCAGTAGAATCTTCAGTAAAAAATAACATTACGACTTTTCTTTGAACAGGTTAATCTTCAACAAAAGTATAACCTGGCTTTATAAAAGAAAAATTTTTATTATCAAATTCGACTATTGTTTTTGGAGAATACATCTTACTTAAATGACTAACTACGGCATCTATTCGATGAAGCCATTCAACACGCTCATTTATTTTTGCGAAATGAGCACTTTTTCCAAGATACTCTAAATTTAGTTCTCCCCTAAGAGACTTTTTAAAAGCAAGTTCTTTAGATTGATGCGATGTATGCATACCCAATAGCTTCATATCATCAAGATAATGTAATCCTGCTAAATGAAAAAAATTGATTGGCTTGAAAATGAAATCAAACTCTATGAGATTACCTTTAGCTCCTGCTTTAATATGAAATTTTTTATGCAATAAATTATTATAAGATATTGCCGCAGCTTGTAATAAATCCATATATCAACCATCAAAAAAGCCCAGAAAAACTGGGCTCGTATTTTCGTGCGTGTATTTCACTTCGGTTCTCACCTAGCCGCCTTATGGTTCAACACGCCTACCTAAGCAGTGACTATAGGTTTTTGCACTCTGCGGCAAAGCCCAAAAACCAGTCATAAGGTAGCACAGTGTCTACCTCCTCTTTAGTATATTATATAACATAATTTATCATCATGCAATCTATATTTTCCTCACTTGTCCCAGACCTTCCATGGAGCTTTGCCATGGCTCCAGAGGTTTTCTAGCTGGATTTTCTCCCGCATGGTGTCCATGCACTGCCAGAAACCACGATGGCGATAGCTCATAAGCTGCCCTTCCTCGGCTAATTTTTCCAAAGGTGCCTGCTCAAAAATGCACTCATCCCCATCCAGATAATCGAATATCTCCGGCTCCAGCACCATATAACCAGCATTAATAGGTGCACTGTCCTCCTTGGATTTTTCCCGGAAGGACTGCACCGCATTGTCACCGCCTATATTCAACACCCCTTGGACTGATCCAAAAGCACAGAGGTCAAGGTAGCCAGCTTGCCATGGGAACGATGAAATTTTATTATTTCCGAAATATCCACATCACACACCCCATCGCCATAAGTCATACAGAAGGTTTCATCTCCAATATACTTCTGGATTCTCTTGATACGACCTCCCGTCATGGTGTTCTCCCCAGTATCAACCACCGTCACCCGCCAAGGCTCGGAATGCTGCTCATGCAGAATAACCTTGTTGCCATCAGTCATATCAAAGGTCACATCACTGGTATTCAAGAAATAATTATTAAACCATTCCTTAATCATGTACTGCTTGTACCCAGCACAGATTACAAAATCATTAATACCATAAACAGAATACTCCTTCATAATATGCCAAAGAATCGGCATACCCCCAACCTCAATCATAGGCTTTGGCTTGTATTGAGATTCCTCCGATATGCGGGTGCCATAACCACCTGCCAAAATAACTGCTTTCATTGGCTCACCCCCATCAAGTAATTTTTTCGATTAGTTTTATTATGAGGAACATCGTAAGAACTCCAGAAAGCACTGTAAGATTGATCATGATAATTGTGAACCATTCATCCAGTGGATGGTAGAAAAGGTACGCAAGGAACATTGGCCTAAGGTATACTTCACTCATCCATACAGTTCCTAGGAACGACCTCAAAATGAGTGGCATAATAGTTTGCTAAGGTAGTTCATCCTTAAAGGTACATCTATAGAATGCTTCTCAGCTAAGGATATTCTGAATATGGCAGATGTTTTAATTTACCAATATCTTTTACACTTGCAATTTTGCTCTTAGCATTTTTATTTTTTATAGACAAAAAGGACGAAGCTCACCGCCTCGCCCCCAATCCCAAGTATAACCATACTTGCGGTACTCAACGCTAATTCCTCTCAGTATTAATCTTTTCAAACCTATATTTTTGTTCTGAGTTTGGGTATTTCACGTGATCAACTTCACTCATAAACATATGCAACGGCCTTGCGTATATACCATAATTCCCATATAGCGCCTGATATATAACCAACTTTTCCTTTGCTTCTGTATGCTCTGCAATGGTAATTATACGATAAACGTTTTGCTTAAAATGTCTCCAAATTTCCCCATTGTGCGGTAATGCTCTATCCATTTTTCTCCTTAAACGTGGTTATTTCCGCAGTAGCCTGCTTTAAATACCCGATCCAAAAATAAATATACATGATTAATATTAAAAATGCTATTAACGCTATCGTCCATCCAATAGGTAAACCATACTTACCAAATGAAACTAACTCTGTAACCTGATTACCAGTTACACCGACTAAGATACCAATAATTACCACAGTCCAAAAAGTATCTTTTATTAAACCAATCTTACCTATAAGCCTTCTTTTTTCTTCTGCCTGTATTACCTGCTCAGCTTCCTCAGTAATTATCTCCTGCTTTATTTCTTTCTCTAATCGATCAATTATTATATCTTTATAATGCAGCTCCTTCTCAGTTATATTTTCATTTTGAAAACTTTTTTCTAATAAATCTCTCAACTTAGACATTTTCTTTACCTAACATTCTATTTATAATGTTATCGACCCTAACTTTTTCAGTATCATCTAACTGATCGTATTGAGGAGAGATAAATTCGTCCTCATTTTGATATTTAGCGTCTTTCTTATGATCATATAACTTCTCCTTCGTTATTTCCCCTTTTACTTCCTCAAACACCATTTGTGCTATTTCCAAATCCGGGTAAATGTCTATAATATTAGGTGTTGCATTGTACAATCCTAAATAGAGATAACCTTGAAAATTAGGATTCATATGTTGACAAGACACTGTGAGACCCAATTTTGTAAAGGTTGTACGTGGTCTAATATGTGCCGTAATATTTGACGGTATAGCAAACCTTTCTTTTGTCTTTATCAAAATATATTCGTTTGGCTTAATATGATATCCGTTGCTAATATCTATATCACGAGTCACGAACTGCACTAAATCTTTATTTCGCAAATCTATAGATTGATCTATGTTTCTATATACTACTGCAACTTTACCAGATGAAATATCATAGGAAACCGCTTGCAACCTATTTTCTTCAAATGGTACAAGCATCCTCTGATTAATTGCTAAATTTCTTATCATTCCGTCGGACAAGACCATTTTTAACACCTCTATAAAACTATACTAGAACACCTTTATTATATAATTTTACTATATTTTTGTCAAAAATTCTGTATCGTTATCCACAATGCCAAATACCATTTACTTATCCCAAACCTTCCAAGGTGCTTTGCCGTGAGTCCAAAGATTCTCTAGCTGGATTTTTTCTCGCATGGTGTCCATGCACTGCCAAAAACCACGATGGCGATAGCTCATAAGCTGTCCTTCCTCGGCTAATTTTTCCAAAGGTGCCTGCTCAAAAATGCACTCATCCCCATCCAGATAATCGAATATCTCCGGCTCCAGTACCATATATCCAGCATTAATAGGCGCACTGTCCTCCTTGGATTTTTCCCGGAAGGACTGCACCGCATTGTCGCCACCTATATTCAACACGCCCTTAGACTGATCCAAAAGTACAGAGGTCAGAGTAGCCAACTTGCCATGGGAACGATGGAAATTGACTATCTCCGAGATATCCACATCACAAACACCATCGCCATAGGTCATACAGAAGGTTTCATCTCCAATATACTTCTGGATTCTCTTGATGCGGCCTCCAGTCATGGTATTTTCCCCAGTATCTACCACCGTCACCCGCCAAGGCTCAGAGTGCTGCTCATGCAGAATAACCTTGTTGCCATCAGTCATATCAAAGGTCACATCACTGGTATTCAAGAAATAATTATTAAACCATTCCTTAATCATGTACTGCTTGTACCCAGCACAGATTACAAAATCATTAATACCATAAACAGAATACTCCTTCATAATATGCCAAAGAATCGGCATACCCCCAACCTCAATCATAGGCTTTGGCTTGTATTGAGATTCCTCCGATATGCGGGTGCCATAACCACCTGCCAGAATAACTGCCTTCATAACATTCACCCCCAATTATTACTTTATTTCTACTGCATTTATCATGTCATAAAATATGTCTCTCCTCATACTTGAGCAAAAATCTCTTTCAATTTAGGATTTTTCCTTTTTTCATGATTGATTTAGCAATATTTTGCGGAGTTGGAAAAATCGATTCCTCTTTATAATCTAACTGAAACAATATATCTAATATATTTAATGATTGCTTTGCAGGAATCTGAATTTTTATCATCTGAGGATCAGTAATTTTTCCGTCGATTTTATTTTTCATTCATTTCAGTCTTCCCGCTTTAACAAACAAATAAGCGTCAGATTTATGCATTCTGATCGCAATTACACTGCTGAAGATTTAAAACAGATTTGTATTCTCTCTATTTTTATTGTATATTTCTATAACCTTATTTATATTATCTAAGGTCTTGCCTTCTTCAACAGAAATATCCCTATACCAATCTATTGCAAACTTATCTGCCTCATTTTCTATATCAGCATCATTGCGTTTCATACTTCTTTCTAATATTTTATACTGATATACATGAGCTAACTCATGTAAAATTATTATATCAATACAATCAAAAAGCATATCATATGGTAATGCATACTTTCTTCTATAAATTTCCTGTTTTATATCTTGCAATTTATTTCGCAATTCACTTACATTAAACGCTATATTTTCCTCGCTGGCAGTATATCTTGCTAATACCTTAATTTGAGGACATGGATACCCCTCCTCATCACAGTAATACAATTCATCAGAAAAACTAAAATTAATATTATATTTTCTTCTCTCTATACTTTTACACTCTATAATATATTCCTTTAATCCCCCAAAACGCTGTTCAATATATTCTTTTACCGCTGGGTATTCTACAACAAAAGACATGCTTTTCCCTCTCTTGATTCCAAGACGAAACATAACAATGTTATACTCTTATATAATACTACCTGATTTTTAGAAATTAATATTTACATAAAACGCTGGAGTAGCGTTTCTCTATCCTTATCCAAATCATCTTCTTTAAAATTCGTTGCATTTACCTGCGCGCAACCTTTACATACAGAATGCTGCATACGCTTTCCTAACAGATACATTTTTAGGAAGTTCACCCTTTTCGCTCCTTGCCACACCAATACCTTTTACATATTGAATCATATCGGGTAATTTTTTATTTAGCAGTGGTTCTCTTATACTGCTAAATAAAATCTTCTTAATCGGCATACCAAACATTCTCAACGAATCTGCAGCTTTCACAAACACATCCCACTGCATCATTGCTGGAATTATATCTTTATTTTTAGTATACATGCCACCCCCGAGTGAACATTCGCAATACTTGCATTTAAAATTACACACATCTCCTGTCCAAAAGCCTACTACATACGGTGTATCAATTGGTACTTTGTCAGCTAACACAGTCCGGTTCTTATCTGCTCTTGAAGATTTCATTACACATCACCTTTTACTATTTAATCATTACAAAAAACTTTCTATAAACCAAAAATTATAAACAGGAAATCTTATTTATTGAAAAATCATCCTTTTTTTGACAAATTATACGCAACTTATAAGGCAACTTTATTTTATATGACGTAATTTTATACGATAAAATAATTATATCCAGTAATTCTTGTTGATTTAATGCCATATCGCCAAAACGTGTAACCCCAGATCCTAAAATTGGTATACAAACATCTTTTTGTGCATAATATTTATCGATTTCTTTCCATAGATACTGCAAACAATCTACATAGTCATCCCGTGACATCACGGCTAACCCATCTTCATTCAACTTAGCAAATGCCATCAGCAAATCATCTCCATAAACCAACAATGTACCAGATTTATAGCATGGCTTGTTATTATATCTGGAATATGACTTTATAAACTTTTGCCCCATATCATCACATATAGAATTTATATCTAAGTCTGGATGACGCTTCAAATATTGCCCACAAATAGAATCTGCATTTATTTCTTCCGGCTTCGAGCCAACTTTGGTAGTAAAACATTCATCAAATGGAATGACTTTCTTACAATCTGAAACTGCAAAAATATCCCCATATTCAACTTGAATATTATAATTATCTCCTTTTATCGTAATCTTGCTACGCCAGCAATACCATGCCCCCCTCAATACACAGACCAAGATAAATAGTATTGCAAAAAAAGCTATTTTTATGCATACTAACTCAGTTTTATCCCAAAATAACATAATAGTCTCATCACTAAAAATAATACTTATAACACCTAACAACTTCAATGTATCAAAAGCACTATTACGAGCTATCTTCTTAAAATCCAAGTTCTTTCTTAATATGTTGATAATTTGCAATTTTTTCTCCATTAACATTTATAAAAAAAGGTTCTGCCAATGACTCGTAGGCACTCATATAATCTGGCAACCAATTTCGTTCTTTACGAGTTGAATTATATAAAATTATCACTTTCTTTTGTCTTTTCTTTGCCTGTTCAAACTCATGCCGTAAATATGAATATTTATTTATATAACCAACATCCTCATTTGATGGTACCACATTAGTATATTTACACACTACCTGTCCACTACTATTGTGTTTATATGGTGTGCAATAATACTTCCCTTTGTCAACTTTACAACGACACTGACTGCCAGCTTTCCGCAATGCCGTTTTATCTCCAACTACAAAAATAACTGCCGATGACGCATTAATTTGAGCATTAAACTCACATTTCAAATCACATATTCTACAATCAGGATCACTAGATACACTCCCGGAAGCAACTGCTGCCATATCTATAAAATCTACCTTGTGCAAATCATCGTTGCCCCATTTATTTAAAATCTCTACGACATTTCTATCGCCACTGTCTGCAGCATAATCTGCACTGATATATACTCGTTTAGCCATAATAAAATTTCCTTTCCATGATAAAATAGATTATCATTATATATTTTCAAATTTCTTGATTAATTCATCAGCGTAAGGATCAATTTCATCATTTTCCGTTGGTACATCATTCGGAAAATCGCAATCCCGACAAAATTCAATATTGTTACGATTTCCTCTTAACATATCCAATAAAAACTTTTTTCTTTCGCTACTATTCCAGGCCTCTACCAACGTCCTCTCCTTAATATCTCCTAACCACATCCCAGGGAATGGGGTTCCACATGTTTTTATCCTACCATCTGGATTTAAAACCATCATGAAAAAAGCCAAATAACACGCTTTTTGTTTCTTGTGCATACGCCCAAATCTTGTAGTAGTCATATCTGTAAAATTTTCACCTAGAATACCACTATAATCTACACCTGAATATAAAGGTTTTATTGTTTCTATGTGAATGCGATCACAAATATCACCAAATCTTTCTAAAAAGATTTTTTCTTCACCATCATCTAATGCAATATCTGCAATTTTTATATTGACTTTACATTTTCCCCTACTATATAAATATAAATACTCTATATTGTCAACAAACTTGTTAAAATCAATAGTTCGCCCACAAATTTCTTTGTACTTCTCTGCACTCATTCCCTGAAGCGAAATAAATATCCTATCTAACCCTGCATCAACTATATTTTCTATTAAACCTTTATTCAATAATAATCCGTTAGTTATAGTAGAGACATCATCAGAAACATCTGCCTCCTTAATAATTTTTACCATTTCCGCAAAATGCAAATTGCATAACGGCTCCCCCTGTCCTGCCATTGAAATAGATTTTATGCGATTAGGAAATTCTTTCAACTGGGTAACCATTTTTTTGAACATATCCAGCTCCATATTTATTGCTTTAAAGCCTTTTTGCGCAAGCTCTACATCAGTTAACGCATGAAAACAATACTTACACCTAATATTACACAACTGCGAAACCCCCACAGCAAATGCCATTGGAGTATCTAACGGCAAAACACTATTTAGTGGAATATAATGTACCCATAACAGTGGACACACGAATTAGTGTAGTACCCGTTTTACAGA
>SAMEA3663090__coassemble_69_pt1 | contig 67714 bp, 58 predicted proteins | sample SAMEA3663090__metabat2_low_PE_027 | metagenome-assembled genome bin SAMEA3663090 (sample SAMEA3663090) | pig gut metagenome | biome: pig gut; feature: pig-associated habitat; material: faeces | place: France | collected 2012 | reverse complement strand
CAATGGGGTTTCGACGAGGGTGGAGATATTAGCTCCACCCTGTCATTAGCACAGCTTCCCGCCACCAATAGAGGTGGGGGACATCGGACACCTCGTTATATTTAACATTATATCTATTTTATAATATATACAATTAGTTTTCAAGAAGTTTGTATTTCCTTTAGAATTTAAGTTATATCTTAAAAAAAATAACAGTACCAAGCAGAAATCTACTTGATACTGTCATCAATATATTTTATTTATCGAAGATACCGCTGACTGCTACAGCCTCCACAATTTTTTTCATGGTATCCTCACTCTGTACTAGCGCCATGCGGACATAGCCCTCTCCAGATGGACCAAAGGCACTGCCTGGAGTTACCAATACACCGGTCTTGTCCAGCAAATCTGCCACAAAGGACTCAGAATCCTGGTAGCTATCTGGAATTGGTGCCCACACAAACATGGTACCTGCCGGCTTTTCCATGTGCCAGCCTGCCTCTATAAGACCATCACAAAGCACATCCCGACGGTGCTCATAAGCTGCTCTGGTTTCTGCTACTACAGCTTGATTACCTGTGAGAGCCTCCACTGCTGCTGCCTGAATTGGCAGGAACATACCATAGTCCATATTGGACTTCAAGGTTTTCAGCATCCCTACTACTTCTTTATTGCCTACACAGAAGCCAATGCGAGCCCCAGCCAGTCCATAGGTCTTGGACAGGGAGTTAAACTCTACGCCTACCTCCATAGCCCCAGGAATACTTAAAAAGCTGCCACAGCTCTGACCATCAAATACCAGCTCACTATAGGCATTATCATGGAGAACAATAATATCATACTTTTTGGCAAAGGCCACCACCTCATGATAGAAGGACTCTGGAGCCATAGCCGCCGTAGGATTATTAGGATAGGACACCAACATGAATTTAGCTTTACGGGCTATTTCCTCTGGAATATCCTGCAGCTGAATTACATAATCATTTTCCTTTTGCAAAGGCATATAGTACAGCTCTGCCCCGGCAATACGAGGTCCATCGGCAAAGATAGGATAGCAAGGATCTGGCACCAGCATAACATCCCCAGGATCCAAAATAGACAGGGCAATATGGGATAAACCGTCCTGAGAGCCTAGCAGGGAGCAGATTTCTGTCTCAGGATTCAGTTCCACATCATACCGTCTCTTATACCACTGAGCTACTGCCTCCAGCAGCTGCTGAGTATCATTAATGGCATAGACATAATTAGCAGGCTTCATAACCGCCTCTGCCATCACCTCCATAATTCTCTTGGTAGGAGGAATATTCGGAGCACCAATGCTCAAATCATATACTTCCTTGCCCTGGGCCAGTCTATTTTTCCGCATAACAGCCAGACGGGAAAATACACCCTCCCCAAACTGATTCATTCTATTTGCAAACTTCACAATACTAACCTCTCTTTACTTTTAAAAAGAAAAAGGGCGAAATACATCGCCCTTTAGCTTTAATTTGCATATTTTCCTGTGGCTTAGTTTGCCCAGTTCTTGTCAAACAAATTGCTGACAGGCTCATTCTCATAGATGCATCTGATGAACTCAGCCAACATTGGAGCCAAAGAGATGCTAACAATCTTCTCATGCTTCTTGGCAGGGTCCAAAGGAATGGTGTTGGTAATAACCAACTGCTTGATGCAGGAATCCTGAATACGCTGCACAGCAGGATCTGTAAGAATACCATGAGAGCAGCAAGCATATACTTCCTTGGCACCCAGCTTCTTCAGAGCCTTGGCACCCTCGCAAAGAGAACCAGCAGTATCAACCATATCATCAATCATGATACAAGTCTTGTCCTTTACATCGCCAATCAGGTTCATAACCTCAGCGCAGCCAGGACGAGGACGACGCTTCTCTACAATAGCAATGCCAGTACCCAGCAAATCTGCCATGTTGCGGGCACGGGTTACACCGCCCAGGTCAGGAGAAACAACAATCATATCCTCCAAATCCAGCTTACGGAAATAATCAGCCAGTGCTGGAGCAGCAGCCAGATGGTCTACAGGGATATCAAAGAAGCCCTGAATCTGACCAGCATGCAGGTCAACAGTTACTACACGGTTCAAACCAGCAGCAGACATAAGGTTAGCTACCAGCTTAGCAGAAATAGGCTCACGGCCACGAGTCTTGCGATCCTGACGAGCATATGCATAATAAGGTACTACTGCAGTTACACTTCTTGCAGAAGCACGCTTACAAGCGTCAGTCATAATCAGCAACTCCATCAGATTCTCATTTACAGGCTGACAGGTAGGCTGGATAATAAAAATATCTTTTCCACGAACACTTTCACCAATCATGACCTGAATCTCACCATTGTTGAAATGGCCAACCTGTGCATCAACCAAAGGAATATCCAGATACTTGGAAATCTCCTGTGCTAACTCTGGGTTTGCGTTACCGGCCAGAAGTCGTAAATTTTTCGCAGCGTCGTTCATTGTTTTGAATGCCTCCAATATTTTCTTTTTCCTCATACTCTATGAGCATATCTTGTCCTGAAACCAGAATGCTCTAGGGAAAATTTTTCCCAAACTCCCCCTATGATACTATTATAGCCTATTCCCGCTTATCAGTCCAGCCCTCAATCAGCTTTTGACGAGCCCGGCCAATAGCAAGTGTGCCACCAGGCACATTTTTGGTAATAACGGAGCCAGCACCAATATAGGCACCATCCCCTACCTCTACAGGAGCTACCAGGCTGGTATTGCAGCCTACAAAGGCATTATCCCCAATGGTAGTGCGGAATTTTTTCTTGCCATCATAGTTGACAGTAACAGTACCACAGCCCAGATTTACATTAGCACCGACATCAGCATCACCAATGTACTGGAGATGAGGCAGCTTAGTACCCTCTCCTACCTGAGAATTCTTTACCTCTACAAAGTTGCCAATTTTTACATGATTATGAATATGACTGTTTGGACGAATATGCACATATGGTCCCATAGTAACCCCATCGTCAATAATACAATCATGGCCATAAGCAAACTGAGCGTGAACATCATTGCCAATCTTGGCATTGCTGAAACGGCTATTAGGGCCAATTTCACAGCCTGCACCTACTACAGTACCAGCCTCCAGCCAGGTAAATGGATAGATTATGGTATCAGGACCAACCTCTACATCTGCATCCACAAAGGTACTGTCTGGATCCATCAAGGTAACGCCATTGTTCATCAACTCAATATTCTTACGACGACGGAGAATCTTCTCTGCTCCAGACAGCTGCAAGCGGGAATTGATACCCAAAGTGGACTCATAATCATCAGCAGCTACTGCCCAGATTTTTTCTCCCTTGTCTCTGAGAATCCCCAAAACATCTGGCAGATAATACTCACCCTGAGCATTGTCACAGCCAACCTGTGCCAATGCAGCAAACAAATCCTGACACTCAAAGCAATAAATACCGGAATTTACCTCGTTGATTTTGCGCTCTTCCTCAGTAGCATCCTTCTGCTCCACAATTCGAGCCACATCACCGTCAGCAGTACGAATAATACGGCCATAACCGGTAGCATCTGGCATAATAGCAGTCAGCACGGTTGCCTTGGCTCCTGCTGCCTTGTGTCCCTCATACAGCTTGGTAATAAGGTCTGCTGTTACCAAAGGAGTATCACCGCACAGCACCACTACAGTACCCTGCTCATCCTTTAACAAAGCTTCAGTCTGACGCACTGCATGGCCAGTACCCAGCTGCTCTGCCTGCACCACAAACTCAGCCTGATCTCCCATAGCTTCCTTTACCATCTCACCGCCAAAACCTACAACTACAATATTGCGCTTGGCGCCTGCTCCCTTTGCAGCATCCAACACGTGCTGCAGCATTGGCTTCCCTGCTGCCTTGTGCAGAACCTTAGGCAGCTTGGACTTCATACGAGTTCCTTTGCCTGCTGCCAGAATAACAGTAACTAAATCCAGCATTTGATTGCCTCCAAAAAATATATTCATATTGATAGCAATTTCGGGGCTTTCCCCAGCTATCCTGCAAATCCTGTCTCGTGACAGGTATCAGCCTTTTTATTTACCAGCTTTGCCGCCAGCCTTTTTCTTCAATTCCTCCATGCTGGCCAGGAGAGTATGCTCTGCCTGCTCCATATGGTACTCTGCTGCCGCCTGGGCTTCCTTAACATCCCCCTTGGCAATAGCCTCTACAATACGGCAATGTTCCTCATGAGTTGCCTGTAAACGCCCCGGATAAGACATAGAGGTGGATCGGAATCTGGTCAGCTGTTCCCGCAGATTAAAGATAATGCCTACTAAGCGGGAATTACGGCTGGCCTGATACAGCAAATCATGGAACTCCATATCAGTTTCCACGATTTTATCCATATCCCCTTCCTCAATGTACTCACCAATGGACACCAACAAGCGCTGCAAATGCTCCAACTCCTCATCAGTAATGCGCTCCGCAGCAAGACCGCTGGCCAGAGAATCCAAAGAGGTACGAATCTCAAATACCTCATTCACATCACGAATAGAAAGATTGGCCACATAAGTACCACGGCGAGGCATCATAATGACATATCCTTCCAGCTCCAGCTTGCGGATAGCCTCTCTAACAGGAGTACGGCTTACCCCCAGTTCCTCTGCCAGCTGGATTTCCATCAACCGCTCGCCAGGAGCTAGTACACCTTTGCGGATAGCATCCCGAAGGGTTTCACACACAACCTCCCGCAAAGGCTGATAACTATCCAATTTAATAGGTGTCAGCTTTTTTTCCATTAAACTCAAATCCTTTTATTCTAAAATAAAAAATTAACCCAAAGTCTCAGCCACAAAGACACCGGCTTCACCATCGTATTTCTTCAGTGTATCTGCCAAATTCCATGCCTGCTGCTTTTCTCTTACCAGACCAAAAACTGTTGGACCGCTGCCAGACATCATACTGGCCATAGCCCCATGCTCCATCATAAGCCTTTTGTAATCTGCTATCACAGGATGTTCAGTCTCTGTAACACCCTCCAGCACATTACACAGCAAACCAGCTGCCTTGTGAGCATCTCCCCCATGAATAGCCTCCAACATAGCCTCATTATCAGGATGAGGACCATCATAGCCTGCATCATAGGTTTTGTAAGCCCAAGCCGTTGATACACCTACCGGTGGCTTGGCCAAAACCACACTAAGTCTCGGGAAACTAGGCAATCTGGTCAAAATCTCTCCTCGGCCGGTAGCCAGCATGGTGCCTCCCATAATACAGAAAGGAATATCAGAGCCTAATCTTGCTCCCAACTCACAGAGCCTTGCCTCTGTCATCCCCAGCCGGAAAAGATGATTCATGCCCTTCAACACAGCCGCAGCATCGGCGGAGCCTCCAGCCAAGCCAGCTGCCATAGGAATCCTCTTGGTAAGGTGAATCTCCACACCCTCCTGCAAATTGTATTCCTTTTGCACCAGAGCTGCAGCCTTCCAGCAGAGATTGCTTTCATCTGCCGGCAGGGTTCCCTGCTGGCCCTCAATAACAATGGTCAAACTAATACCCTGATTAATTTTCCCCATGCTCAAAGTATCATGCAGAGAAATTTCCTGCATGATCATAGCCACCTCATGATATCCATCCTCTCTGGTGCCAAGAATATCAAGGGTTAGATTAATCTTTGCATTCGCACTTAAAGTTAGCAATGTATCCCCACATCCCATTGGTCGAAATTTACTTATCGCTTATAAATTCTACCAATTTTTTAGCTTTTCAGCAAGTATTATTGACTTTTCTTCCCAAGAAAAGGATAATATTTTAGTAATATACTTTTCTAAGAGGGTGATTTTTTTGGACTATCTTCTGCTGGAGGGACAGCCCTTCAGAATATATATCATATTTGCCGCCATTCTAGTAATTTTTAACCTGTTGAATCTGGGATTGCAAAAAATCCTTTTTCCTTGGCAAGTACGACGCCTGCTAAGAAAATGGAAAATCGTGCTGAAAAACAGACAGAAGCTGCCTCTCCTCAGCCAGCTACAGGAATTGGTAGTAAATCTTTCTGGCACCATCAGCTATGGAGTACCCCAAGTTACAGATATATATCCTAACGGCATTTCTTCCGCCAGATTGCTGGCCTTGGCGGCAGCCATTGAAACAGGTATCCATCATCCTATAGCAGAGGCTATTGTAGAGGAAGCCCATGTTAGAGGACTGGAACTGCCAGAGATTTCCACCTCCAATCCTGTTAACGGCCGAGGAGCAGAGGCTCTTATGAACCGCCAGACTCTTAGCGTTGGCTCTGCTGATTTCTTTCAGGAGCAAGGCATTGATATTCCGGCGGAAATCTACACCAAGGCAGATCAACTGGCCTACAAGGGACATATTATTGTTTTTGTAGCTATCGGCAAATTCTGCCGTGGCTTTATTACCTTGCAGGACAAGCTAAAACGCAGTATTCCCGGGGACATCAGCTTTTTGCAGGAAACCGGTATCAAGGTCACGATTATGAGTGGCAGCAATCGCTCCACTGCCAAAAGCTATCTTAAGGCCTCTGGGGCAGATGTAGTGCGGAGCCAGCTAAGTAATCTGGAAAAAGCCAAGGAAATGCTGTTGAAGCAGGCCACTGGCCAGGTAGTTGCTGCTGCTGGCCGTACCAGCAAATTTGAAGGGGCTCTCCGCAGCTGTGATATTAGCTTTGCCTTGGAATACGCCCAGCAAAGTGTCAAGGATATGGCAGATGTGCTGATTCACACCAATAGCATTGGCACCATTGCCACCGCTAAGAACATTGCTATTATGGTAAAAAAGCGCCAACGCACCAGCTGGATTATAGCTCTGCTGGTCAATGTGCTGCTGCTCTTGTCCCTGCTGTTCCTCTGCAATCTGGACATTATGCCCAATTACGGCGGTCTGGTATTAATCGGCCTTAGCCTGGTGGGATTTGTAGTTTTACTGGCCAATCAGATACCATTGCGCTATTAATAACAAAAATATTGTATATAAATTTGAAGGAGATTTACTATGGATAAGGAACAATTTGATGTACTAGTAGATACCGTATTGGAAACCACTGCCCGCCCACCGGAAAAGCTTTTCGCCGGTGGCTATGAGGATTGGCATTGCCGAGCTAGATTGGCTCATTTTCTGGCCATGCCGGAGCTGAACCGTCCAGAGGCAGCCAAGGAGCTATTCCACTCCATAATTGATGTGGAACCAGATCCTGAAAACGCTGAGGACATTGAGGAAAAGACCTATGCTCTCCAGCATCTCAGCCAAATGGAACGGGAGGCCAACCGTTACGAGGAAGCTCTCAACTACATCAATATCGCTCTGGAAACTGCTGAGGAATCAGATTTTCTCTACAAATACATTCTCCGGGGAGAGCTGTGGGCTGACCGCTGGAATCTGCTTCACCTCATGAACCGTACTGAGGAGGCAGAAGCGGAAGCCGACGAAAGAATTGGATTTTTCAAGGATATTCCTGTGGCTCACAACAGCTATCTCTACTATGGCTATCGCTTCAAGGCTCAGTTGGCCGCAGAGCGTGGCGTAGTACTGGTAGCCAAGGACTTTATGCATATGGCTCTCCATGCTATGGATATTCCACCTATTAATCAGGAAAAATTAAAAACTGCCTTTGAGGCTCAGCATGAAAATATTTCCTGGATTATGGCAGAAATCGACAAGGCCACCCCAAACCCAGACAATATTCACTGGGATATCTAATCCCAGCCAACAAAAATCCCGCTACACGGCCCTAGTGTAGCGGGATTTTTTTTGATAAATTATTTAACAGTCCAATTCATGCTGCTTTTGCTTGCGAGCTTTATTCTGCAAACGTCGCATATGGAAGAAGCTTTTCATCAGCTGACGGCATTCATCTTCCAAAACCCCGGCCACTACCTCCATGCGGTGATTCAATAGTTTGTGGTTCACCACATTGAAAATAGACTCTACAGCTCCAAATTTGGATTCATTACTGCCATATACCAGCCTGTCTATTCTGCTGTTTACCAATGCCCCAGCGCACATAGCACATGGCTCAATGGTTACGTATAATGTACAGCCACTAAGGCGCCAACGGTGGAGAGCCTGACACCCTTTGCGAATGGCCTCCATTTCTGCGTGAGCTGTTGCATCCACAGTTTGCTCCCTCAGATTAAAGCCAGTGGCCACCACCTGACCATCCTCATTGTTTACCAAAACTGCCCCAATGGGAATCTCACCCTGCTGATAGGCCTTAACAGCCTCTTTTAGAGCCATGCGCATATATTTCTCATGGTCTAGCATATACAATTACATTCCAATCCTTTGATGATAAAAGAAATCCAAATTTACACCCTTTTCATAAAACAAGGACTGAGTAGCTCCATTGCCCTCCCAGGTAGCCGCCTCAGTTTCTGGGGCATTGGCCTCCAGCCTGCTCTTACGGTTCTTCAGCATATCCTGAAAGCTTCTCTCATTACCTTGACCATCCCGCTGCCGCCTTTGGAGCCAAGGACTATTGGGATCCAGCTTTACACCCGTAATTCTGCTTACTTTATCAATTTTGCCCATCATGACAATCACCTCATTTGCTACCAGGGAACAATAAACTACTTACATACCTTCAACTCCTTTACATATATATCGTCTGGAAAAAGTCTTTTATTAATACTTTTTGCCTATATTTTTTATTTTTCCCATTTTTTCCAGTCCTTATCTCCTATCCTCTCCTAATATAGCTTTTACAATACCTAAAAAGAATTTAATACTTTTATAAATATTATTAATCATTGTTGAAATTTTGCTAAATTCTTTTTAACATATGTCGATGTAGACAGAAAAAAGACCTGCAGATTTCTCCGCAGGTCTTTGGTTATGCTAGCTTGCTATATTGAATTTGCGAAGCAATGTTAATTACTTCTTCAGAGCGTCGCCCAGGTTGTTCTGAGTGTTACGTGCAGCAGCTACGGACTCAGCAAAACGATCCTTCTCTACGCCATCCAGCTTCAGCTCAACGATCTTCTCAACGCCGTCAGCGCCCAGGATTACAGGAACACCGATGCAGAGATCATCCTCGCCATACTCGCCCTCGAGATATACACAGCAAGGAATCAACTTCTTGCCATCAGTGATGATGGACTTAACCAACTCGCCTGCAGCAGCACCAGGAGCATACCAAGCGGAAGTGCCCAGCAGCTTAGTCAGGGTAGCACCGCCAACCTTGGTCTGTGCAATAGCATCCTCCAGCTCTGCCTCGCTGAGGAGGTGAGATACAGGGATACCTTTGTAAGTAGCAATGGATCCGAGAGGAACCATGGTCTTGTCGCTATGACCACCGATTACCATGCCCTCAATGTCGGTAGGAGTTGCTGGATAACCAGCCTTCTGGAGAGCCTTGGACAGGAAATAACGGAAACGGGAGCTGTCAAGCATACCGCCCATGCCGATTACGTGGTTCTTAGGCAGACCAGAATTCTTCAGTGCCAAATAGGTCATAGCGTCCATTGGGTTGGAGATTACGATGAAGATAGCATCTGGAGAATACTTTACAGCCTGCTCAATAACGCTGCCAACGATACCAGCGTTAACACCGATTAAATCCTCACGGCTCATACCAGGCTTACGAGGAATACCGGAAGTGATAACAACAACCTTGGAACCTGCAGTAGCTGCATAGTCGTTGGTAACACCGGTAATAGTAGTGTTGAAGTTCAGGATCTGTGCAGTCTGCATCATATCCATAGCCTTACCTTCGGAAACGCCCTCTTTGATATCGAGCAGAACTACTTCGCTAGCATAACCTGCGCTGGCAATTACATTTGCTGCTGTTGCTCCTACATTACCTGCGCCTACAACTGTTACTTTCATTTAAAAATTCCTCCTTTTATACTACAGATACACATCAGTATATCTGTCCTTTAACTAATGATATTATAACAAATATTAATGCACTTGTATAGCAAATTTTGGAATTAATTTATAATAAAGGGGCTATCCACTAATTTCTTAGCAGGACAACCCCTCATTTTACTTATTTCTTGCTTTTAAGATATGCGTCAATAGCGGCTGCGGCTTTTTTGCCAGCACCCATTGCCAGAATAACAGTTGCAGCACCTGTTACAATATCACCGCCGGCGAATACGCCTTCCTTGGTGGTAGCACAGGTTTCTTCATCAGCTATGATATTGCCCCGCTTATTGGTTTCCATACCAGGAGTAGTGGAAGCCACAATTGGGTTTGGACCATTACCAATAGCCATGATCACTGTATCCACATCCAGCTCAAACTCAGAGCCTTCAATGGCTACAGGACGACGACGGCCGGAAGCATCAGGCTCTCCCAGCTCCATCTTGATACATTTCAAGCCCTTTACCCAACCGTTTTCATCACCAAGAATCTCCACAGGGTTGTTCAGCAGCTTAAACTGAATCCCCTCCTCCTTGGCGTGATGTACTTCTTCAGCACGGGCTGGCAGCTCTGCCTCAGAACGACGGTAAACGATATAAACATTCTCAGCCCCCAGACGAAGAGAGGTACGAGCAGCATCCATAGCTACATTACCACCGCCTACTACGGCTACATTCTTGCCGATAGCAATAGGAGTCAGATGGTTAGGAAAATCATAAGCCTTCATCAGATTGCAGCGAGTCAGGAACTCATTGGAGGAATATACACCGTTGAGATTCTCACCAGGAATATGCATAAAATGAGGCAGGCCAGCACCAGTACCTACATATACAGCATCAAAGCCCATTTCACCCATTAGCTCATCTACAGTAAAGAGACGGCCAGCAATAGCATTAACCTCAATGGTAACTCCCAGCTTCTGGAGATTCTCTACCTCACGGCGTACAATTTTATCCTTTGGCAGACGGAACTCTGGAATACCATAGGAAAGTACACCACCAGCTACATGAAGGGCCTCAAAAATAGTAACCTTATAGCCCATCTTTGCCAAATCTCCAGCACAGGACAAACCAGAAGGGCCAGCGCCAATAACAGCTACCTTCTGAGCATCCTCAGCAAACTGAATTGGCTTGATTTCCTCATTCTTAGCCAACTGATAGTCAGCAACAAACCGCTCCAGACGACCAATACCTACTGGCTCCCCCTTGATGCCCATAATACAATGCTTCTCGCACTGATTCTCCTGTGGGCAGACACGACCACATACGGCTGGCAGGGAGTTGGACTCCTTGATAATATCTATAGCGGCATCAAAATCCCGTTCCTTGATTTTGCCGATAAAAGCAGGAATATTTACCTGTACAGGACAGCCCTGACGGCACTTTGGCACCTTACAGTTAAGGCAGCGCTCTGCCTCAGCTACAGCAGTATCCTCATCATAGCCCAGTGCTACCTCCTGAAAATTACGAGCACGAACCTTTGGATCCTGCTCCGGCATCTTGTGCTTTTCCATTACTAATGCCATTTTTCATTACCTCCCCAGTCCGATATTGCAAACATGATCCTTGGCCTGTGCTTCCTGTGGACGGAACATCCGGCTGCGGGACATAAGGCTGTCAAAATCTACCAAATGGCCATCAAACTCTGGACCATCTACACAAGCAAATTTCATTTCATCCCCTACCTGCACACGGCAGCCGCCGCACATACCAGTACCATCAACCATAACCGGGTTCAGGGAAACAATCGTCTTGATACCCAAAGGACGGGTAGCCTCTACCACACTGCGCATCATAACGCCAGGGCCGATAGCAGTAACCTGATCAATCTTTTCCCCTCTATCCACCAGCTGCTGGAGAGCAGTGGTAACAAAGCCCTTGACACCATAGGAACCATCATCGGTGGCAATCAAAACCTCATCAGAAATAGCCCGCATTTTGTCCTCAAAAATCAGGATATCCTTGGTTTTGGCACCCATAATAGAAATAACCTTGTTGCCTGCCTCATGCATGGCTCTAGCAATAGGATAAACCGGAGCAACACCAATACCGCCGCCAATGCAGACAATGGTGCCCATATTCTCATGAATCTCAGATGGCTGTCCCAGAGGGCCAGCAAAATCCACAATAGAATCCCCTTCATTCTTGGCAGCCAACATCTTAGTAGAAGCGCCTACTACCTGGAAAATCAAGGTGATAGTGCCTGCTTCACGGTCAAAATCCGCAATAGTCAGTGGAATTCTTTCCCCATCCTCATCAACTCTGAGGACAATAAACTGTCCTGCCTGAGCCTTCTTGGCCACTCTTGGTGCCTCAATGTCATAATGAAAAATACCAGGAGAAAGCTCCTGCTTCTTCAAAATCTTGAACATCTTTCAACTCTCCTTTATAATAGCTAAAGCCTCTGAGGAATTTTTCCAAAACATACACAACATATCCCCCAAAGGCAGAAAAAACTTTTAGCCCAAAATTCCTTCCAGATAGGCTTCGAGGTTGCCACGAATAGGCATCAAATATAGATTATCTCCATGCTGCTTGGCAAAATCCCTTACCTTACAACCAAATTCAATGCTCCATTCAAGGGTAGGCTGGAAATCTTTTGGAAAAATAACATTGTTCTTCATTTCCCAATAGCTTTGAGAACGCTCGGAGGTCACTGGCGTAATACCCCAGTAAACATTCTGTCCCTCCAGCATATCAGCATACATTTCCAAAAGACGCATATCAAAAAATGGCTGGGTAAAGAAACCTACAGCACCTGCCTGCAGCTTTCTATGAATACGATACAGCTCCTGACGCATACTGCCACGATATTGGTCAATACCGGCATAAACCTTTACCTCAGGCATTTCCTGATGGAATTTTTGTATAACATCAGTGGTAATAGTAGGATAAACCTTATGTGTCATATCCTGGGGCGGATCTCCCTCAATAACCAGCACCTCCGTAATACCGCTTTGCCGCAGCTCCGGCCGCATAGCTAAAGGTTCCGCCAGATTAACATCAATAGCCCTGATATGAGGCATAACAGCTGGATAATAATCCTGGGCAATGGCTGCCCCCTGCCAGCTTCTGGTTTCCAAACGCAGCAAATCGGGAATATTAATCAAATCAACACCCTTGATTTTTTCCTTAACCAATTCCAAATTGCTACGCAGTTCTTCTGGTGTACGTGGCACCAGCTCCAAAGAAATTCTTCCCACTATATCACTTCCATTATACATTTAATATCAATAAGAGTCAGAGCAAGCACCTGTGCAAACATCAGCCTAGGCACCTGCTCTACCTCTCCACATACATTAGAACAAGCCGGTAATCTTGCCGTTTACATCAATATCCATATTCTCGGCTGCTGGCTTCTTTGGCAGGCCTGGCATGGTGAGAATATTGCCAGTAAGAGCTACAATAAAGCCGGCACCAGCAGAAATCCGCAGCTCCTTAACAGTAATGCGGAAACCCTCTGGGCGTCCCAGCTTGGTGGCATCGTCAGACAAGGAATACTGTGTCTTGGCCATGCAAATAGGCATCTTGTCCAGTCCCAAAGCCTCAATCTCTGCCAGCTGCTTCTTGGCTGGAGCAGTAAAGTCTACTCCATCAGCACCATAGATAGCCTTGGCAATGGCCTCAATCTTCTCAGGAATGCTCTGTTCCACCTCATACATATAGTGGAAATCAGCAGGCTGCTTCATAGCCTCCAATACCTTTTCTGCCAGATCCACGCCGCCTTCGCCACCCTTGGCCCATACCTGGGACAGGGCTACAGATGCACCCAAAGCGTTGCACTTCTCCTCTACGAAATCCAATTCTTCCTTGGTATCGGTAGGGAAAGCATTAATAGCCACTACAGCAGGCAGGCCAAATTTGTGTACATTCTCAATGTGCTTGGTCAGATTAGCCAACCCCTTCTCCAGAGCTGCCATATCCACCTTGCCCAGCTCAGTCTTTGGTACACCACCGTGCATCTTCAAAGCTCTAACAGTAGCTACAATAACTACTGCATCTGGATGAATGCCAGCGAAGCGGCACTTAATATCCAAGAACTTCTCTGCGCCAAGGTCAGCACCAAAACCGGCCTCAGTAATAGCTATATCAGCAAACTTCAAAGCAAATTTGGTAGCCATAACAGAGTTGCAGCCATGAGCAATATTAGCAAATGGGCCGCCATGAATCAAGGCAGGAGTTCCCTCCAAGGTCTGTACCAGATTTGGCTTGATAGCATCCTTAAACAGAAGAGTCAGAGCACCAGTTACATTCAGCTCCTCAGCTCTAATAGCACGGCCATCACGGCTGTAAGCTACTACGATTTTTCCCAGACGCTTCTTCATATCCTCCAGGTCGCTGGCCAAGCAAAGAATAGCCATCATTTCAGAGGCTACAGTAATATCGAAGCCAGTCTCTCTTGGGACACCATGAGCCTTGCCGCCAAGACCAATTACCACATTGCGGAGAGCTCTGTCGTTCAAATCCAGAACCCGCTTCCAAGCCACACGGCGTACATCAATATCCAGCGCATTGCCCTGCTGGATATGGTTATCTATAACTGCTGCCAACAGATTGTGGGCTGTTGTAATAGCATGAAAATCACCAGTAAAATGCAAGTTAATATCTTCCATAGGAACTACCTGGGCATAGCCGCCGCCAGCAGCGCCGCCCTTCAGACCAAAGCATGGCCCCAGGGATGGCTCACGGAGAGCTACAGCAACCTTATGTCCCAGCTTGTGGAAAGCATCAGCCAAGCCTACACTAGTAGTGGTTTTACCCTCACCAGCAGGTGTAGGATTAATGGCAGTAACCAGAACCAGCTTGCCGTCTGGACCATTCTTTACCTTGTTCCAAGCATCCAAGGAAATCTTTGCCTTGTACTTGCCGTACAATTCAATATCATCCTCTGTCAGACCAAGCTTAGCAGCAATTTCCCTAATATGCTGCATCTGGGCTTCCTGCGCAATTTCTACGTCTGTTTTCATTCGACAACAACCTCCCTATATACTACAAGAAATATATGTTTCCAGTGTAGCTTCCCGCCCCCAGGACAGGTAATCTCACCGGCAAAACCCTAGCTTAGATATTGTACCTTAGCCCTCCAGCTGTAAGCGGGCTGCCTCTACAGTATTCTGCATCAACATGGCAATGGTCAGCAATCCCACGCCTCCAGGTACAGGAGTAATGGCTCCTGCCACTTCCTTCACGGCTTCAAAATCCACATCCCCCACCAGCTTCTTAGGAGCAATGCGGTTAATACCTACATCAATAACAGCAGCTCCCGGCTTAACCATATCTGCGGTAACAAAGCCAGCCTTGCCTACAGCTGCTACCAGAATATCTGCCTGACGGGTAATCTCCGCTAAATTTTTGGTTCTGGAATGGCAGATGGTAACAGTAGCATTTTTTCCCAGCAATAAGTGAAACATAGGCTTGCCCACAATATTGCTGCGGCCAATAATCACAGCATTAGCTCCCTCTACAGGAATCTCTGCCAGCTCCAGCATACGGAGACAGCCATGAGGGGTACAAGGCACCAGTGCCTTTTGGCCAGTTACCAGACGGCCTACATTAACTGGATGGAAGCCATCCACATCCTTCAATGGATTAATAGCCTCCAGCACCTCAGATTCATATGGCTGCAATTCCTTTGGCAAAGGCAACTGTACCAGGATGCCATGAATCTTTTCGTCATTATTCAAACGCTGAATTTCCGCCAAAAGCTCTTCTCTAGTAGTGGTAGCAGGCAGCTCCACCCCCTCGGAATAAAAGCCCAGCTCAGTGCAAGCCTTGTGCTTATTGCGAACATACACCTGAGAAGCCGGATTTTCCCCAACTATAATTACAGCCAGACCAGGGGTAATGCCATATTTAGCCTTTAGCTCCTGAGCCTTTTTGCCTGCCTCTTCCTTTAACTTAGCGGCAAATACCTTGCCCTCCAACAATCTTGCTGTCATAACTATCGCTTCCTTCCACCATGCAGTTCTGGCAGAGCCAACTGCCTATTATAACTGACAACTGTCAGCCTATTTTACTTCCCATAGCACACTCATTAATGTACACAGGAATATTGCCACAGAAACAATACCATTTCTCAAATAATAACGCCGATTAAAGGCCTTGAAGCCCTGTCTGGCAATAATTTGATGCTGAAAATACAACACCCCTCCAGCAATGCCGACACCTATATAATACATATAGCCCAAAGACAATAACTGGCCTAGATAAAAGAAAATACACAAGGTAATCACATGGGTGATTTTGGCCAGCAGCAGGGCATTTTTTACTCCCAGAGCTACGGCCATAGAATGCAGCCCATGAGCCTTGTCAAACTCCTCATCCTGAGCGCCATATACTACATCAAAACCGCCAATCCACAAGGCAACTGCCAGGAATAATACCACCATAGGATAATCAATGGTGCCTGTTACAGCCACCCAGCCTCCTGCCGGAGCCATAGCCACCGCAATACCGCAGATATAATGGCAGAAGCAGGTATATCGCTTCATAAAGGGATAAATCACAAAGGGCAGAGCCGCTATAGGCAGCAGCTTAATGCAGATAGGATTCAGCTGTAATACAGAAAATACCAGCACAGCTGCGCAAATGCCAATCAACACATGAACACTATGCCGGCTGACTGTACCTGCCACCATTGGTCTTTGCTGACATCTTGGCTGATCCACATCGTATTTCAAATCAATCATATTGTCCAAGGCCAGAGCTGCACTACGGGCAGAAACAATGGTCATGGTTACCCACAGCATGGTCCACCAATCCACTTTACCTTTAGAGGCCAGCAATACCGCCATATAGGCAAATGGCAGGGAAAATATGGTCTGATAAAAGGCTATATTGTCCAAATGAGCATTCAGTCTTTGCCACAGACTAGCCTTTCCTTCTCTATGCTTAGTCAAGTCCCAAGGCCTCCCACTTTGCATCTACCATATCCTTGATAGATTTGTCCATAGTAATCTCGTCTGGCCATTCTCTGGTATGACCTTCCTCTGGCCAGGTCTTGGTGGCATCAATACCAACCTTGGTGCCCCACTTGGCCATTGGAGAGGAGTGATCCAGCACATCCAGCGGCCCCTCTACCATCATCAAATCCCGCTTGGCATCAATATTGTTAAATACCCGCCACCATACTTCCTTTTCATCCTGTACGTTAACATGGGCATCTACCACAATAATCATCTTTATAAACATCATCTGGCCCATACCCCACAGGGCTGTCATAACCTTTTTCGCCTGCATTGGATAGGTTTTCTTGATGGATACGAAGATGCAATCATGGAATACACCCTCCAAAGGCATATTAATATCCACCACCTCTGGAATAGCCTGCTGCAACAAAGGCAGGAATAACCGCTCTGTAGCCTTGGCTATGAAACAATCCTCCATAGGGGGCTTGCCTACAATGGTAGAAGCATAGATTGGATTCTTGCGATGAGTAATACAGGTAATATGGAAAACTGGATAATAATCCGCCAAGGAGTAATAGCCGGTATGGTCACCAAACGGCCCCTCCCAACGGCGTTCATCCACATCTACATAACCCTCCAGAATAATCTCTGCTCCAGCAGGTACCTCCACATCTACAGTTTTGCATTTTACCATTTCCACGGATTTATGCCGCAGGAAGCCAGCAAAAACCATTTCATCAATATCCCTTGGCAGTGGTGCTGTAGCCGCATAGGTTACTACTGGATCTGTACCAATAGCTACAGCTACCTCCATTCTCTGGCCTCCCATAGCCTTGGTATCACGACAGTTATCTGCACCATTCTTGTGAATATGCCAATGCATACCAGTGGTACAGCTATCATATTTCTGCAAACGATACATACCTACATTCCGCTTGCCGGTTTTAGGGTTCTTGGTAAAAACCAAAGGCAAAGTAATAAAGGAACCTCCATCCTGGGGCCAGCATTTCAAAATAGGGAACTTATCCAGGGATGGATTATCTGTTATAACAACCTCCTGGCAAGGTGCTTTTTTCACATATTTAGGGAAATTAATGGCTTTTTTGGCCATAGGGATAATAGAAAGCAAATCTGTCTTGTGAGACAGGGAAATATAAGGCAGCTTTAGAATTTCCCGCATTTCATCTGCCACATCATCCAGCTTCTCCACTCCAAAGGCAATAGCCATGCGCTCCATACTGCCAAAGGCATTCATCAGCACTGGCATATCATAGCCCTTAACATTCTCAAATAATAGGGCTACATTCTTGTTACCCTCCATCTTGGACACTCTGTCCGTAATCTCTGTAATCTCCAGCTGGCAATCCACCTCAGTGGTAATTCGCTTCAAAAGTCCCCTGCTTTCCAGCTCAGCTATATATTCTCGCAAATCCTTAAAGGCCATAAATACCCTGTCCTCCCTGTGTTTTTTGTCAGAAAGGCACCTGCCCACAAAAAGCAGATGCCTTTACGTTATACTGTCAGATTTTGAGTCATGACAAATGCTTCTATCCTTCAACGCCATTGTTCTCAATCTGTCTATATCCTATTCTAGTGCAGGCTCAATATTTTCTGCCGCCTACAAAGCTTACCACCATGCGATAGGAATCTCGTATCTCTTCCGGCATCTCCTGTGGCAGTACATCCACAGCCGCCTGCAGGAACTCCTCCACTTTCTGCTTGGAAAATTCAATACCATCAGAAGCCCTTACTATCTCCAAGGCTCTCTGCAACATGGCATCAGTCATATTCTTGTCTGTAACAATAGCATGAAGCTCATCCCTATCAGGGCTTACCTCCAAAGCACGAATTGCCGGCAGGGTAACAATTCCCTGACGAATATCATTGCCTGCTGGCTTGCCCAAGGTAACATCATCACTGGTAAGATCCAGCAAATCATCCGTAAGCTGGAAAGCCATGCCTACATTGTAGCCAAAATCGTATAATGCCTGAATATACTCCTCAGAAAGACCGGCCACATCGCCCCCAAGCTGACAGGAAATAGCAATAAAATTGGCGGTTTTCTTGGCGATACGCTCATAATACTCCTGTACATCACAGGATGCCTTATAGATTTCCTTGTTCTGAATCAACTCGCCAGAGCTAAGATCACATATAAGTCGAGCCAGCTGTCTATCAACTCGCTTGCTATAGTTATTTTCAGCTACCAACGCAAAAGCCTTGGCAAAGAGATAATCTCCTGCCAGAATAGAAATCTGGTTGCCCCACTTAGCATTGGCAGTAACAGCTCCCCGGCGGGTATCTGCACTGTCAATAACATCGTCATGAACCAAGGATGCCATATGCATCATTTCCAAAGCCACAGCCAAAGGCATGGCCTTCTGCAAATCAAAGTCCTGCCCACAGCGGGCAGCCAGAAAATAAATCGCTGGGCGCAATCTCTTACCACCAGAAGCCACCAAATGGGAACCAATCTCTGTAATAATCTTCTCTGGGGCTGTAGCAGCCTGCTGTAATGCCAGCTCTAGCTGAGACAAATCATTTTTAATCAAATCAAACATCTTGTTTGCCAAAATAAATCACCTGCATTTAATTTCTCGTGTTTACCCCATGCTAACGGGTGCTAAGGCTCCCTCCCCTTAGGAGGGAGTTAAGCACCCGTAAGGCTCTGGATTTATTCGACTAAATTCATGGGGAGTCTAAAGCTCCCACTGAATAAGTCTCATTTTATAAAACACGACACAATAATGTTACTACATATCCTGCATTTTCGCAAATTATTCTTCTACTCTATAAATTTTGTTTAATTTCAGCAAATTATATCTACAAATTTAACAAAATATGTTACACTGTAAGAAGATATCTGTATATGTTACCAAATGTATAACAAGGGGATGGAAATATGTTAAAGGGACTTTTTGCAAATCTAAATCTTGCCCAAAAGCTGTCCATAAGCTTTTTGACTCTGGCGCTCATACCTATTGTCATTGTTACGGCTATTGCCTCCTACAATATGTACAATGAACGTATGGCAACAGTAAATCAGCACAATCTTTATGTGGCTCGGATGAAATCTGACAACATAAATAATATTCTCATGAATCAGATACAGCTCATGGAGGCTTTATCTGCCTCTTTAGAAGCCAAAAGCATGAATCCAGCTCAGATGATACCGCTCTTGCAAAATGGCGTAAGGCACTCTCCTTTGATTGGCAATATGTTTATCTGTGATTTAACAGGCCAGCAGGTGGCTAGAGATTCTGGCAATTATGTCAACGTAGCAGATAGAGATTATGTTCGAGCTGTAATGCAAGAGGGCAAGGCTTATGCCTTCAGCGATGCTGTTATATCCAAAGCTACCAACAGGGTAATGATTATTGCTGCCGTGCCTATCAAGGACGAAGCCGGCAATGTTGTCGGTGCTATGGCCTCCACCTTTAATATGGATACCCTCCAAAAGCTTTTGTTGGAAGACACTAATAATCTAACCGATAGACAGGAGATTGTTTTCCTCACCGATTCCAAAGGTAATGTTATGATACATCCAGAGGAAAAATTTATGCAGACTCTTACCAATTGGAGCAGTATGGAGCCTGTAAAGGCTGCTGCCTCTGGCAAAACCGAAGTGTGTCAATATGTAAATGGTGATAATGTAGACTCCCTGGCAGCCAGTGCCTCTGTAGGAAATCTGGGCTGGGGTATCGTGGTGGAAAACTCCCGCAGTGATGTTATGAGTGTTATCTATAATGCTATAACAACAATTGCTATCATTATGATAGTCCTGCTGGCCTTGGTAGTGGTTTTTGCCCGGATACTGGCTAATTCCTTTGCTACTCCGATGAAAGAGTTGGCAGAGAAATCTGAGCTGATGGCCAATGGAGATTTGACTGTCCGTCTCAACGTAGAATCCAATGACGAAATCGGTCATGCCGCCAATGCCTTTAACAAAATGTCCTGCCAGATGAATGAGGTTATGAGCAAGATTTCCATTGCCTCCCAGCAGGTAGCCAGCGGTTCCAAAAACATCGCTGATGCTGGCAATATGCTGGCCAAGGGTGCTTCCTCTCAGGCCTCCTCTGTGGAGGAGCTGTCTGCCTCTATTTCCGAAATTAACGAGCAAACCAAGAACAACGCTGGCAATGCCGAAGAAGCCAATAACCTGGCCAGCGATACCCATACCAAGGCCAATATAGGCAATCAGCGCATGGAGGAAATGCTGCAGGCTATGGTGGATATTAATGAATCCTCCAACAATATTGCCAAGATTATCAAAGTAATTGATGAAATTGCTTTCCAGACCAATATTCTGGCTCTTAACGCTGCTGTAGAGGCCGCTAGAGCCGGTCAGCACGGCAAGGGCTTTGCTGTAGTGGCTGAGGAGGTGCGGAATCTGGCTGCCCGCAGTGCAGAGGCTGCCAAATCTACCACAGAGATTATTCAGCATTCCATTGACAAGGTAAATGCCGGTACTGAGCTGGCCAAAGGTACAGCTCAGGCTCTCCACAGCATTAAGGAAAGCATAGATCAGGTAACGGTGCTGGTGGCAGATATTGCCCAGGCCTCTCAGAAGCAAAGCTCTGCCCTGCAAATGCTGAATCAGGGGGTATTGCAGGTATCCAATGTGGTACAGACCAATTCCTCCACAGCAGAGGAATCCGCTTCCGCCTCTGTAGAGCTTAACGCTCAGGCAGAATTGCTGCAGGAGGCTGTAAGCAAATTCAAAATCTAAAGAAAAATATTTCCAGCTGTCCATTCTGAGACATAGGAAAAATTCGAGGTAAATTTCATGAATATACGTGATGATTTTTTGCTATACAATAACAAGGAAATAAATAAAAATGTACTGCTCTCTGCCAAAAGCAAACGGCGTATGCGCAAATCCAAAAGTGATAATACCTTGAAATCCTATGCGGCAGACTGGAATGATTTTACGGATTGGTGCGAAGCCAACAAGCTTTGCCCTCTTCCCTGCAAGCCAGAGGATATTGTCAACTACATTAATGATTTGGCAGATAACGCCAAGGCTAATACCGTTTCCCGCCGGGTAACAGCTATTTCCGAGAATCATATTGCTGGAGGCTATCAGGAAAACAATCCTGCCAAGCATGTAATGGTACACAATGCCATGCAGGCCATTCGCCGAGAAAAGGGCACCTTTCAGCATGGCAAGGCTCCTATTCTCCTGGAAACCCTGCCCCTGCTGGCAGATATGCTGTCAGGCAGTGATTTAGTTACTCTGCGGGACAAGGCATTGCTTTTTCTAGGCTTTGCCGGCGCCTTCCGCCGTTCCGAGCTGGTGGCGGTGCAAATAGAGGATTTGACCTTTACCACTCAGGGAATGGTTGTCTTTATTCCTCAATCCAAAGGCGATCAGCTGGGAGCTGGCTCAGAAATTGCCATTCCCTATGCCCCCCAGAAAGAAATATGTGCTGTTCGAGCAGTAAGAAACTGGATGGAGGCAGCAGGCATTACCTCCGGTCCCCTCTTCCGAGGTTTTAAGCGAAATCTACAGCCTAGAGACACTCAATTAAACGATAAGGCAGTGGCAGAAATTGTCAAGAAATACATGGCCAGATTGGGACTGGATCCCTCTGATTTTGCTGGCCACAGCCTTCGTCGTGGCTTTGCCACTAGTGCAGCCCAGCATGATTTGAATACTTTGGAAATCATGCGGCAAACCAGACATAAATCTGAAAAGATGGTTCATCGCTATATAGAGCAGGGCAATCTTTTCAAGGAAAATGCTTTGGACAAAATGTTTAATAAAAAATAAAAAGCAGAGGTTATCCCCTATGAATTTAGTGAGATAACCTCTACTTGTATCTTTACCCTGAAAGGAACGATAGCGTGAAACACAAAATATTCTTTCTTCTTGGCACTTTATTAATACTGCTAGGGGGCTTTGGCTATGGTTATACCTATATGCTGGATCACCGCAGTGCTGACAGCCTATCTGCCTACTGTGATATTGATTTTCGAACAGATACTGATGAGCATGGCAAAATATCCACAGCCAATCTAACCTTGCAGGATTACCGCTTTGCAGGCAACCAGCTAAAGCCTGTAATTCTACTAGTTTGCGATAATGATATGTACGACATTAAGGCTTCTGTACGACAGACACCTCCTAGCTACTCTATTGCCTTCTACAATGACAAAACCACCTTCAAGAACACCAACAAGCTCTTTGCGGAATTTCCTACGGAAACATTTGAGGCTATCCGCCAAGCTCAGGTGGTAAGAGTCAGATTTACCTATGACAATGGAGACGCTGTAGAGCTGCCCCTGAATGAGCATGATCTGGAATATTGGAAGGATCAGCTAAAGGATAAAAAGTAAAAATTTTGAATTTCTCCATGTTAGAAAATCCAGATTTATTTTACAACGCAAAAAGCTGCAGGACCGAAATCCTGCAGCCTTTTTTCGTTTATACTGCTATGCCAATATTAGTAAGCACCGTCGCAGCCCAGAACGTTCTTAATCTTGTGCTCAACCAAAGCCTTGATGTTATCGCGAGCAGGAGCCAGATACTGACGTGGGTCGAAATGCTCAGGATGCTGAGTGAAGTGCTGACGGATACCAGCAGTGAGAGCCAGACGCAGATCGGAGTCAACATTAATCTTGCAAACTGCGCTGCGAGCTGCCTTGCGGAGCTGATCCTCTGGAATACCAATAGCATCAGCCAGGTTGCCGCCATTCTCATTGATAATCTTTACATACTCTGGAACTACAGAGGATGCACCGTGGAGAACGATTGGGAAGTTAGGCAGCTTCTTGGTAATCTCCTCCAGAATATCGAAACGGAGCTCAGGTGGTACCAGAACGCCCTCTGCATTGCGGGTGCACTGTGCAGGAGTGAACTTGAAAGCGCCGTGGCTGGTGCCGATAGCAATAGCCAGGGAATCAACGCCAGTACGCTCAACGAATTCCTCTACCTCATCAGGGCTGGTGTAAGCAGCATCATGTGCTTCTACCTGTACATCATCCTCAATGCCGGCAAGCTTGCCCAGCTCGCCCTCTACTACTACGCCACGCTCATGAGCGTACTCTACTACCTTCTTGGTAACCTCAATGTTCTCCTCGAAGGAACGAGCAGAGCCATCGATCATAACGGAAGTGAAACCACCGTCGATGCAGGACTTACAAGTTTCGAAATCTGCACCATGATCCAGATGGAGAGCTACTGGCAGGTCAGGATGAACCTCCAAAGCAGCCTTTACCAGATGTACCAGATACTGATGGTTTGCATACTTGCGAGCACCAGCAGAGCACTGGAGGATTACAGGTGAATGAAGCTCAGCAGCGGCATCAGTGATACCCTGTACAATCTCCATGTTGTTTACGTTGAATGCACCGATAGCGTAACCGCCCTCGTATGCTTTTTTGAACATTTCTTTAGTTCCTACTAATGGCATATAAAAACCCCCTATCAAAATTATGTACTCATTATAGCACAGTTTTTTTTAAAAAAACAGTGTTTAAAAAGATATTTTTTATTATCTGTATCAAATTTTGATGAAATTTTGTTAAGTTTGTGAATGTTAAAATGAACAATCTTTCAATGGTAAAAATTTAAATGGACAAATGACCTTTTATGTGATAAATTTTATAAGGTTTGAATTTATTTTGTTATTAAGTCTAATTGTAAAGGAGTGTTTTCATGTTAGAGAACAATCGTGTTATTCAGGTAGATCAGAGGCCGCCATTACAGAAAACTATTCCCCTGAGCCTGCAACATCTTTTTGCCATGTTTGGCTCCACTGTACTGGTTCCTATTCTATTTAATGTGAATCCAGCTATTGTATTGCTTTTTAATGGTATTGGCACTCTGCTGTACCTATTCCTGTGCAAGGGACGGATTCCTGCCTATCTAGGCTCCAGCTTTGCCTTTATCTCCCCTGTTTTCGCTGTACTTAGTCAGTACAGCTACGAAGCCGCCCTGGGAGGCTTTATTGTGGTAGGTGCAGTATTTGTGGCTGTAGGCCTGGTGGTAAAGGCTGTAGGCACAAGCTGGATAGATTTTATCTTCCCACCAGCTGCTATGGGTGCCATTGTGGCTGTTATCGGTTTGGAGCTAATGCCTGTAGCTGCTGGTATGGCCGGTCTGACCTCCAAGGAGCCTGATTCTGCTACCATTATTGTAGCTGTACTCACCTTGGCTATTACCCTGCTGGCTCAGGTTGCCTGCCGAGGATTTTTGCAGATTATTCCTATCCTTATCGGTATTGTATCAGGCTATATTATTGCCTGCCTCTTTGGCATTGTGGATTTCAGCATTATTGAAAAGGCACCTTGGTTTGCACTGCCTACCTTCTATACCCCTGAATTCAATATGAATGCTATTTTGATTATTCTGCCTGCTGCCCTGGTAGTTATCGTAGAGCATGTAGGTCATCTTATTGTTACCGGTAATATTGTAGGGGCGGACTTGACCAAGGACCCTGGCTTGGATCGTTCCATCATTGGTAATGGTATCTCCACCATGATTTCCGGTTTCTTTGGTTCTACCCCTAATACCACCTATGGTGAGAATATTGGTGTTCTGGCCATTACCAAGGTTTTCAGCACCTGGGTTATTGGCGGCGCAGCTATTTTTGCCATTATCTTGTCCTGCTTCGGCAAGCTGGCGGCAGCTATTCAGAGTATTCCAGCCCCTGTTATGGGCGGTGTATCCATGCTGCTCTTTGGTGTAATTGCAGCTTCCGGCATTCGTGTACTGGTAGAAAGCAAGGTAGATTACAACAAGCCTGTTAATCTTATGCTAACGGCTGTTGTTATGGGCATTGGTGTCAGCACCGCCAGCATTACCCTGGGAACTGTTACCCTTAGCGGTATGTCTTTGGCCACTGTAGTAGCTATTGTATTAAGTATTTGCTTCAATCTTATTAGCAAACTAAGAGGCGAAGCATAATTTATGGATATAACCTATAAGGTTTCTGAGAAAGCTCTGGCCCCTGTGGAGGTCAGGGCTTTTCTTAGAAAGGAATGTGGCTTTAGCCACGGTCTTTGGCGCCGTTTGAAGTGGAATGGCCGTCTCCTGATAAATAATCAGGAGGTGCGGTGTACTACAGCTATGGCTCAGGCTGGGGATGAAATCCGCTGTATTATTCCCGAGGAATCATCTCTGGTGGCTACTCCTATGAAGCTGGATATTCGCTATGAGAATGAATATCTGTTGGTACTGAACAAGCCTACTGGCATATTGGTTCACCCCACAGGAGGAGATTATAGCAACACTCTGGGCAATGGAATTTTGCATTATTATCGGGAAACTGGCCAAAATCTGGATTTTCATCCTGTCCATAGGCTGGATAGAAATACTACCGGCTTGGTAATTGTAGCCAAACTGCCACAGTTGCAAAATATGCTTACCCAGCAAAATGGAGGCAAATTCTTTCATCGCAGCTATTTGGCTATTATTGAAGGGGCTATGCCTCAGCCCCAGGGTACTATAGATTTGCCTATTGCCAGACATCCAGAAAGCATTATTCAGCGTATCTGTCCCCCTGATGGTCAGGGACAAAGAGCCATTACCCATTATCGTACAATTTGCCAAAGGCAAGGCAGGTCACTACTAGAGCTGCAACTAGAAACAGGCCGTACTCATCAAATAAGAGTGCATTTGGCCTCTCTGGGCCATCCCCTGCTGGGAGACGATCTCTACGGCGGAAATATGGAATATATCCAGCGACAGGCTCTCCATGCCTACCACCTGGAACTGTACAATCCCCTAACCGCCCAGCACCTCTCCATCTACACCGACCTGCCAGCCGATATGCAGGCCCTATTCTGGGGCTAAATATATTAAACAATCATCAAAAAAGCTGTGATATTTGATTTTACCAAATACCACAGCTTTTTTACATCACACATAAAAATTACATTTTACAACATTGCCATGTACTTCTTAAACTCCGAGGCTGGAACCTTGAGAGCCTTCATTGCCTGTTCTGCTGACATTTTCATAGTCTCCATCAATGCTTTGATATTGGCAAGTTCCTTATTTATCGCTGCCTTTTGAGCAGCAGTGTTTCGCATATCTTCCATCATCTTGCACATAATCTGTTCTCCCTCCTCTGTCTTTTTAAAGAATCTTGCTCTATCAGCCAAAACCTGATAATACATATTGTCTGGATTACTGCATCTAAAGTCATGCATCAATCTGCCAATAGCCGATTCATCATCCACAAATGCACCATTCACATAAATGATATGGGCACCATCATGAAATAGATTCTCACCATCTATATATCTCTCAATCTTATAAATCGCCTTACCCTTATTCAATACATCATATTCAGTAATGAATATCACATATGTATCTGAAAGGTTCTCACCATAATCTCCAGAGTCTATCTGGTTTGCATCCATTCATCTATTCTATCACAAAACTTCCTCGCTTGGAAATACTAAATATCTAAAAAAATCCGGGTTGGCCAAGGCCTTCCCAGATTTTTATACTAATTCTATTACATTGTTCCCATGCAAATCACACTATTTTCTTATCTACGAAGAAATAATAAAATTATATTGATTTTTTGTTCTAGTATGCTACAATATATATGTGTGTGGTATTGCCAGTTTGTCCTCCAGTGTCCTTCGGGCCTGGGGGCTTTTTTTGAAAATTTGTAAATCGTAGGTTTTCTTTATGCAAAAAAATCCGGGTTGGCCAAGGCCTTCCCGGATTTTGTTTGTTATGAAATTAGCGCTTCATATTAATCAAGGTTTCCAGCAATTCATCGGAAACTGTAATAATTTTGGAGTTGGACTGATAACCACGCTGGGTAACAATCATATCTGTCAGCTCACTGGCCATATCTACATTGGACATTTCCAAAGCAGATGGGGTAATGGTAACACCTAAAGCAGATGCAGATTCAATGTGTCTTACACCTGAATTATTAGATTCTTCATACAAGCTACCACCTGATTTTGTCAGACCAGCCGCATTATTAAACTGCGCAATAGCAACCTGTGCCTCTGTTCTGTGCAAGCCATTGGTATACACACCAGTAATTACACCAGAGCTGTCTACAGATACACTTTTCAATGTACCCATAGCATTACCATCGCTAGAACCATTAATGGATGTACTTCCAGAATACTGTGTAAGACTGCCAACATTTACATTAATTGACTGGTCACTAGGAGGATTTATAACCTCTCCTTTGCTATTTAGAACCTTGCCATAGTCATAATGCACTTTCAATGTTGCAGAACCACTAATATAACCGCCTTTGTCATCAAAAACAAGATCTGTACTAATAAGATTATAATTTATTGTTCTTTGCTCAGAATCTGTAGTGCTTACACTAGAACCGCCATTTCCTAAAGACATAGACCATGTATTATTAGCTTTCTTGGTAAATAATATAGGCACAGAATGTTCTCCACCAAGGCTGTCATAAACAGTTGCCAATGTGGTATATGATGGATAAAAATTGTCTCCCTGATTGTACTTAACCTGCGTTAAGCCAGTCAAACTCTTACCGTCACTTGTATTAATAGTAACAGATTCTACATCGTCACCTTTATGACTAACAGCTTTTACATCACCGTCTGCTGTGTGACCTTTATATATATAATTAGTATAATTTTCTTTTGTTATCTTAGGATCTAAATCCTCAGATTCAAATTCATACTCGGTTCCATCAGAACGATGAATTTTAGAATTTGCTTCTGGCTGAATTTCATCTATAGAGAATGCAAAGCTTACATTATCACCATCTTTGTATGTCCAAACTGATCCTGGAGGAACAGTTATAGTAACCACCGTTCCTGCTTTTTCTGGTGGTTCGGTAAGCGATACCTTTAGCTTTGTTTCTTTTGTATTTGGTCCAGATGTTACAACACCATTGGTGATTATTGTTCCTTTTAGCGTAATTTCCTGATTTATAGCATGATCACCAGTAGTATAGTTAATATTACCTAATCCTTCAACCGTGTTTCCCACTGAATTTGTTTTACTTAATGTTACTTTAGCTGGCCCCTCAACAAAAGCTACTTCTTGAGCAAATAAATCCTTTCCATATAAGGAATCACCTGTTTTGAAATCATAAGCTGCATTAGCATCCAATGTTATGCGCGTATTCTTGGTTGTATCTAACATTATTGTAGGAGGATTTGGCACATAATTTGTTACCGTCTTGCTAGTACCATCTGCATATTTAACCACCATGTTGGATATTGTATATCCTTCAACATTGGCATTTAAATTTTTATCGTAATTAACAGTTGTAGTAGCGGTAGCTCCCATTGTTTTTCCTGCTGGTATATTTATAACGCCCATGCTAGATTCATTTGTATTCTTGATAACGCCATCTTCTGCCATCCAGCCACCAACAAACATACCACTTCCCGGCATAACAAAGTTACCTTTTGCATCAAATTCAAATGCACCATTCCGTGTATAATATAATTCATCGCTATCTATGCTTGGCTTAACTACAAAAAGCCCGTTGCCAGAAAGACACAAATCTGTATTTTTGCCAGTATTCTGCACTGAACCATCTGTAAATAAAGTATCAATAGAGCTTACACTGGAGCCTAAACCTATCTGCTTAGGGTTTGTACCACCAGTATTATCTGTAGGAGCTGAGGCTCCGCTGAGTGTCTGGCTTAGTGTATCACTAAAGGTTACACGACTGGATTTGAAACCTGTGGTATTTACATTGGAGATGTTGTTGCCTACAACATCCATACGAGTCTGGTGATTTTTCAAGCCTGATACACCAGAATAAAGTGAACGCATCATAATAAATCATTCTCCTTTGGTCATGACTGTGTTTTCATCTCTGTCAATCCAAAGCCTCCCGTGGGTCCAGCCTTATAGGATTGCTGCACTGTCAATCTTCGTAAAAATATTTTCCTTGGCGCTGTCGCCATCTACGGCAGTTACTACCGTTCTTTCCCTGATGCGGACCACCATTGCAACATCATTTAGATAGATAAGAGACGCTCTGGCACCCTTGGCTGACAGCCTGTCCACCGCCTCATTGAGCTTTTCCATGGCCTGGTGGTCGAACTGGATATGCCGGTCAGACAGCCTCCGCTGGGCATGCTTGGAAAATATAGTTTGCCGGATTCCAATCTGCATATTGGCCATGTTTCTGCCCTCCCTCCTTAATATTTCCGTGTCACTGCCACCTTGCTTCGTCCCTGATTGGCAGCATTAATTTCTCTTAATTAAGAGACACTTCCCCGGATTATGCCACTACTATAACACATTTGCTCCCCCCCTAGCAAGACATTTTGTCTAATTCCGAATTTTTAGGCCCATTCTCCTGCCTTGTCCCCTGGCAGCTTTGCAATAATATTACCAAGTTTTCTTCCTAATAAAAGATAATTTAGATTGTGTTGCCGTGGATTTTTTGCTACAATTGAAGCATAGTATTTATTGAATTTGCTCAAAGAAGGGGTTAGCGTATGAATAAAGTAATTTCTATTTTATTATGTATCCTGATTCCCCTGGCCTTAACCGGATGCGGAAATCAGGAAACAGCCACAGAAAAGGACCCTCTGGTCAAAACACAGGTAGTTGCTCTAGGCAATGACGAAGCCTCTGGCTCCTACCCTGGTGTAGTCCGGGGACGCTACGAAACCAATATGTCCTTTCAGGTGGGAGGCCGTATTCTCCAGCGTTACGTTCAGGCTGGGGACAGAGTCCATGCTGGGGATGTGCTTATGTCCATTGATAATCGAGATGTACTACAGCAGGCCAATCAAGGGGAAGCTCAGATTGCTGCAGCCAAGGCTCAGCTAGAGCTTAGCCGTACCAATTTGAACCGCTACAGCACTCTCTATGCTCAGGATGCTGTACCAGCCAGTGTATTGGATCAGTACCAGACTGCCTATGATGCTGCTCAGGCCTCCTACAATCAAGCTTTGGCGGCAGCCAATCAGGGGCAGAACGCTCTAGGCTATGCCAATCTGGTAGCCGCCTCTGACGGAGTAATTTCTGCTGTCAATGCAGAGGCTGGTCAGGTAGTAGGCGCAGGTCAGGTGGTACTTACCCTGGTTCAAGCTCAGGAACTGGAGGTAGAAATCAATGTGCCAGAAAGCCGTATTGCTGATGTTACTGTTGGCAAGCAGGTAGTGGTTTCTTTCTGGTCTTTAGACAATCAGACTGTTGCCGGTACTGTACGAGAGGTATCTCCTATGGCTGACAAGGTAGCAGGCACCTACAAGGTGCGTATTTCCCTGCTTCAGCCACCAGCCGGTTTGCATTTGGGCATGACTGCTACCATTACCATAGCCGGCTTGAACACTGTAACTAATAAGCCAGCTATACAGCAGGGTGATGATAATTTTGCCATCCTGCCAATATCTGCTATTTACCAAACTAATAATGCACCACAGGTATGGGTTGTTGATAAGGACAATTTAACCCTAAGCCTAAAAGATGTACAGGTAGAAGATTTCGCCAAGGACAAGCTAAAGGTTCATGGTCTTAGCAACGGAGATATTGTGGTCATAGCCGGTGTGCACAAGCTGCGAGAGGGCACAAAGGTTAGACTGGCGGAGGAACAGCCATGAGAAATCTCACAGAAGTATCCCTCAAAAACCGGGCTCTAGTCTGGTATTTTATTATCGTCACCGCCATTGGCGGCATATTCTTCTACTTTAAGCTAGGCCGCATGGAGGATCCTAACTTTACCATCAATCAGATGGTAGTTACTGCTGCCTGGCCTGGGGCTTCTGCTGACCAGATGGAACAGCAGGTAACAGACAAGCTGGAATCCAAATTTCGGGATATTCCCGGTGTCAAGGAAATCACCAGCAATACCAGAGCTGGTACCAGTGTGGTCTATGTCACCTTGCGGGACGATGTGGACAGATCCACTATCCGAGATACCTGGCGGGATGTCCGAGGCTTTGGCAATGATGTGCAGTCTGAGCTGCCCTCCGGTGTCTATGGCCCATATTACAATGATAGGTTTGACGATGTTTTTGGTTCCGTCTATGCCATCACTGGTGATGGCTATTCCATGGAGGAGCTAAGACAGGCTGCAGAAAAAATTCGCCGTCAGCTAGCCACCATTGAAAAGGTACAAAAGGTTAAGCTGCTGGGGGTACAGACCGAAAAGGTTTATGTAGAAATCGAAAGTGCCAAGCTGGCTGAGCTAGGCATCAGCCCCACTGTGCTAGCCAATGCTCTTAAGAGTCAAAATGAAATGACTCCTTCTGGCATGATTGAAACCAGCACTGACAATGTATATCTTCGCTACAGCGGTATCTTTGATGATGAAAATGCTGTCAAAAACACGCCTATTCAGGCTAATGGCAAAACCTTTTATTTAGGAGATATTGCCACTGTAGAGCGCCGCTATGCAGAGCCTGGAGATACAGCCATGTACTACAATGGCCAGCCAGCAGTAGGTATTGCCGTTTCTATGGAGGACGGTGGCAATATTATTACTCTAGGTAATGAACTAAAGACTGCCATGACCAACATTCAGTCCGAAATGACTGCTGGTCTGGAAATTCATCAGGTATCTGACCAGCCAAAGGTGGTAGAAGAATCTATTGATGATTTCGTCAGCACCCTGCGAGAGGCGGTTATTATCGTTTTGGCCGTTAGCTTCCTAAGTCTTGGCCTTCGTACCGGCATGGTGGTAGCTGGCTGTATTCCTTTGGTGCTGGCCGCTGTATTCTGCGGTATGTATATTTTCGGTATTGATTTGCACAAGGTTTCCCTGGGTGCTTTGATTATTTCCTTGGGACTTTTGGTAGATGATGCCATTATTGCGGTAGAGCAGATGAGCGTCCAACTAGAAAGAGGACATAGCCGATTTGATGCTGCCTGCCACGCCTTCCGAGCCACAGCCAAGCCTATGCTTACAGGTACTTTGATTACCTGTGCCGGCTTTATACCAGTTAGCTTCTCCAAGGGTATGGCGGCTGAATTCTGCAGCTCCCTTTTCCCAGTTATTGGTATGGCGCTGGTTATTTCCTGGATTGTCTCCGTCATGATTGCACCTTTATTTGGCTACTATCTCATAAAGCCTGCTGCCAAGGCAGATGAAGGTGAAATGTATCAAAGCCGTTTCTATCTGGCTTTCCGTGGCCTGCTAAACTGGTTCCTGGAGCATAGAAAAATCGTACTGGCCACCACTGCTGGCTTGTTTGCCCTATCCATTGCCATGATGGGTATGATAAAGCAGGAATTTTTCCCGCCATCTATCCGGCCAGAGATTATCATTGATATGGAATTGCCAGAAGGCTCCTCCCTAAAAGCTTCAGGCCAGGCAGCCAGCCGTTTTGCCCGATTCCTGGATGAAAACTCTGAGGAAATCGAAAACTATACCTATTATGTAGGTGAAGGTGCTCCTCGCTTTGTACTAACTGTAGATCCAAAAATGCCTACAGACAATCTATCTCAGTTTGTCATTGTAGCCAAGGATGCAAACAATCGTGATGCTCTTACAGCCAAACTTAGGGATTATTTAGCCGAAAATATCCCAGAGGTAAAAACCAATATTTCCGTAATCCAGACCGGCCCACCAGCCCCCTATCCTATTATGCTGCTGGTTTCCGGCTATGATAAGGATAAGGTAAGGGATATTGCCTCTCAGGTGGCTGATAGAGTTGCTCAGGATCCTAATAATACTGATATAAATATGGACTGGAATGAAAAGTCCAAGGTTCTCCATCTGGAATTTGACCAGGCCAAACTTAGAGCACTGGGGCTTTCTCCTCAGGCTGTAGCTCAGACAGTTTATACAGAAGTTTCGGGTGCTTCTGCCGCCCAGCTTTACTCTGGGGATAGAACCATTGATATTCAGCTAAGATTGGCGGATACAGACAGACAGGATTTGTCCCAGATAAAGAATCTGCCTGTTTACTCTGCTGGTGGCTATGTACCGTTAGAACAGCTGGCCAAAATCTCCTATGAGGCTGAGGACAGCTTAATTAAGCGCAAAAATATGCAGCCTACCATTACGGTACAGGCCAATATCAAGGAAGGTACCGCCAACGATGCCACCCAGAAAGCCTATGATGCAGTAAAGGATATTAGGGATGAACTGCCCCTTGGCTACAAAATTACCGTAGGTGGTTCTCTAGAGGACAGTGAGGATTCTATGAAATACCTGCTGATACCTATTCCAGCCATGATTTTTATCATCATGACTCTCCTGATGTTCCAGCTCCGCAATGGCAAGGATATGATACTTACCCTGTTGACAGCTCCCTTGGGACTTATCGGCGTGGTGGCAGGTATGCTGCTTCTCAATCAGGCTATGGGCTTTGTAGCTATTCTTGGTGTTATGGCGCTTAGCGGTATGATTATCCGCAACTCTATTATTCTAATTGACCAGATACAGAAGCATATAGAAGCTGGAGAAGCTCCTAGAGATGCCATTGTAGATTCGGCTGTACTGCGCTTCCGTCCCATTATGCTGACAGCGGCCGCAGCTATTCTAGGCATGCTGCCCTTGATGACCAGCAGCTTCTGGGGACCAATGGCGGTAGCTATTGCCAGCGGTCTGCTGATTGCAACTATTCTTACACTACTGGTACTGCCAGTTATGTATGCTGTAACCTACAAAATCCATTAAAATACAAATAAAAGAGGCTGTTCCACTTGTGACAATCAAATCACAAATGGAACAGCCTCTTTTTTATTAACTTGCTATTTACGGCTTACTGCTCAGAGAACTGATCCTTGCCTACACCGCACAGTGGGCAGACAAAATCCTCTGGCAAATCCTCAAACTTGGTGCCTGGCGCAATACCGTTATCTGGATCACCAGCTGCCTCATCATAAACCCAACCACATACGTCGCATACATAAGTTTTCATAAAAATACCCTCCTAAATAATAACACTTATTAATTACTATTTATCTTATACTTTCTTTATGAAAATAATATGAAAGTCTTCGTTGCTAATCCCCCGCTTGTATCTCTATGCCAGCATATCTTACCTTAATAAAAAGAAAAATTATCTGCCACAAGTCTGACGGATATGCTCTAAAAATGCATAAGGGGTATTCATATTATGATGATAGCCTGTGCCTAACATAATATCTGCTCTATTGGCGCCATGAAAATCAGTTCCCCCCGTAGGCAGCATGTGATACTTTTCAATCATATGGAGAGCAAAAGCCTTATCCTCCTCAGTATAATTAGGATAGTACTGCTCCATACCGCACAGGCCAAAATCCAACAATTCCTTAATAGAGTCCTCCTGTTCAGCCCTGCTCTGTCCCTTTAGACCAATTTGTTTGTGGAAATGAGCCAAAGAGGTTACACCACCAGCCTGACGAATAATCGGCAGAGCTTCCTGAGCTGATACATCATCTCCTACGCCTACTTCCAATACAGCAGGGTTCAGATAGGTATCCCAGATATACTGTATGCTGTCAAAAAGATGCATATCCACAATGGTGCGCATAATAGCATATCTATCCAAATGTACAGAGGCATACTGCCGTACCATTTCCATATCTATATCAATGCCCTTACGGCCAATAGCCTCCACCACATCAGCCATAGAGTCCTCCTTGATATAGCGAACCTTCTTGTACAGCTTCTGAAATTCTGGATTCTGACGGTCAAAACCTAGGCAAACCACATGAATCTTGTGGCCCTGATAGGAAAGACTCATTTCCATACCATTAATAAAATCAACACCCTGCTTGACAGCCTCGGCTGCCGCTTCATCGGTGCCGGCAATGGAATCATGGTCGGTTAGAGCAAAGGCCTCTACGCCGGATTCCTTGGCCAATACTGCCAATCCCGCCGGAGTATAGCTTCCGTCAGAAACGGTGGAATGTACATGTAAATCTATCATAATCAACACTTCCTATATTTTTAAAGCTAAGTATATTATAAACCCTATACTACCTTGTATTCAACCTTATCTGCCTCATGAATAACTTCCTTAACAGCAGGGGCCTTTGGCTTGCTAAAGCCCTTCCCCATAACCTCGCTGGCTGACATAATAATCATAAAGGCATTGGGATCTATATCATTGGTGATAAATTTGATTTTTGCTACCTGGGTTAGTGTAACCGCTACGAAAACCACATCCCTTTCCTTATGAGTAAAGGCCCCCTGACCGTGGAGAAAGGTAACACCTCGTCCCAGCTCCAAAATAATATCCTCGGCAATCTGCTCTGCTTTTTCAGAGACAATCAACACCGCCTTACGGCTGTTAAAGCCTGCTATTACCTTGTCTGTTACCGTAGCATTAATAAACATCATAATCAATGTAAACATAGCTGGGGCAACGCCAAAGAGAAAACCTGCCACCACCATAATCATGCAGTTAAAGGCAAAAATTACGCCCCCCATATGTAAGGCATAGAATTTCTTCACAATAGCTCCAATAATATCGAAGCCACCGGTACTGCCATCCATACGGAAAACAATGCCATAGCCTATACCGTTAAATACACCGCCAAAAATCGCCGCCAGCATAACATCATCCAAAGGGGCATAGGCATTAAGAAATCTGGTAGCATCCAGACAGAAAGAAAAAATAGCCGTGCCGATAATAATATCTATGGTATATTCCCGCCCCATTAGCTTCCAGGCTGCTATCAGCAAAGGTATATTGTAAAGAAAGGTCTGCAAACCTATTGGCAAATCAGCCAAGTAGTAAAAGATAATGGCAATACCTGTGGCACCACCAGTCAACAAATGAGATGGTACCAAAAAAAGATTAATGGAGCAGCTGGCTATTAAGCATCCCAGACTAACTCCTGCATACTGCTTTAATTTGTGTTCAAGACTTCTCTTGCGAATCATAATATCTCCTATTTATTCCCCTAACGTCTTACCCTGTTTTTATCAGCTAATTTATTCTGATACATATCATAATCAGCTCTTTCAAACAACACCTTCATAGTTACATTTCCCACATAGCATGAGGTATGTGCTTTTCCCACAGCATAGCTGATTTGAATAGAATTGCTGCCCTGGTTAAAGGCCCTAATATTTTCATTTAATGTAGCAATTATTTTATTCATGTCTGAAACTTCGGAATCAGATAGGATCACGATAAATTCATCCCCGCCAAAACGACCAATAAATTGATTGTCCGGCACTGACAATCTCAACATTCTGGCAAAATTAGAAATCATGCTATCTCCGGCAGCATGACCTAAAGAATCATTAACCTGCTTTAGATTATTCATATCAAACATGAGAAATCCCACATGTTTGTCCAGCCATTGCTGATCCTGCAATTTCTTTTCACAGCTACTTTTGTTGGCCAGCCCTGTTTGAACATCCACATAGGCCGTAGCCGAAAGTTTTTTATATTTACTTTGCATCCGTCTGGACTGCAGCTGATAAATTGCCAAAATAATCAGCAATATCACCACATTGACAATCATACAAAACTCTAAAAGCTGTAATCTATCGGCTATTTTCTGACTGTACACTTCGGCATCGCTTACCACCTGGTCTGCCAAGATGAAATAGTTTTCACTCATAGGCAGCAACTTGGTGTTGGTATAATACCCTTCCCGACTTTTAGCAATTTCCTGTTTTAGCTCCTGCCAATAATTTGCCAACTCTGTCAAATCATTCCGATATTTTACATCATCCAATTTGACTAGCTCATACTTGCTCCCGCCATTTTGCAGTCCAGCCAATATATCATCCAGGTTTTCTATCAATCTATCATCGGGAGAACCTACTATCTCCAGTTTAACCACCCGCTGAGTGGCTCCCCGTACCAAGCCAGTATAATTTACTACCCTGGCTGTGCCCTGCAATAAATAAATATTATAGATAGTTGAAAATATCAAAATGCTCAATGTCAAAATCAATAATGGTTCGTGATAATTTCTTAATTTTTTTATAAGCATACCATTTCCCCCCGAATCTACTTTTGCTAGATTATAATATCATACTACCCCAAAATATTCAATATACAAAACTCCTTCACCAATCTGTCTGTATTTATCACTTTCCAGACAGGCAAAAGGGACTGCCACATAGAATGTGACAGCCCCCTGCGTCAGTTATACAATTTTGCCAGTTCTAAGCTCCAGTTGGAACTGACAGGTATATAGCACATATATTTAATCTTATCAGCCAGCAATCTGCAACTGCTGTACTGGCAGAAGCTTCTGAAGGAAATACTCGGTAATATGCAACTCAGTGTAGTGCATCCCCTCTGCTGCGTCCTTGCCCATAGCCGCATTAGCTACCTGATAATCATCAACAGAGAGAAGCTGATAGCTGCCCTGACCATCTACGGCAGCAATAATCTGCTCCAAGGACTTGTCCACCAGCAAAATACGATCAGCACCTACACCATGACGATAGCTGGCCAAGGCAGCCAAGCCCTTATTTTCAATGGTAATCATGGCGGTGTCAATAACAATATATTCAACCTTGTTATAAGTATAAATATCAGCTTTCAGCATGGTGCTCTCCCCCTTGAATCTCTTGTATTATCTATTATGGCCAGGATTTATTTCCTTGCTCCATATCTCTCAACTCTGGCTTTATTATAGCAGGCATATTTTACACAAAATATAAAAATAATGCTGTTTATATTGCAAAAAATGCTGTATAATAAATTTATCTAAATAAGAAATACCAAATTTTCTATTCTAACAGGGAAAGGCACAATATTATGGCTAATGATTCTGAAAACAAAATACAAGCATATGACAAAAAGGGATATCTCCATCAAGGCTTCCGAATTTTTCGGTTGCAGGATTCCTCTATGGAGGATATTCCCTTTCACTATCATGATTTTCACAAAATAATCTTTTTTCTCAAAGGAGAGGCTGCCTATATTATTGAGGGCAAAACCTATCCTCTCACCGCCAGAGATATTCTCTTTGTCAGGGCAGGAGAAATTCACAAGCCTGTAACCTATCCTGATAAAACCTACCAGCGTATTGTAGTCTATATTTCTCCCCTTTACCTGCAAAAGCTGGGACAGGGCAAATATCCTCTGGAGCAATGCTTTGACAAATCCCAACATATGGACAGCGTTATGCATGCCCCTGCCGGCCGTAGTCACGACCTGCTTTTTCATATGGACAAATTGGAAAGGGTTAGTCAACAGCAGGACTTTGCCAACGAGCTATATACCCAGGTATTATTTACGGAGCTAATGATTCTTATTAATCGGGCCATTCTGGACAAAGAATTGGAAAATCTGGCAGAAATCACCTATGATCCCCGCATTCAGCAGCTGCTTCAATATATTAATGAGCATCTGGCGGAGGATTTGACCATTGACCTTTTGGCAGAAAAATCCTTTACCAGCCGCTTCTATATGATGCGTAAATTTAAGGCTGATACAGGCTGCAGTATTCATCAATATATCAATAGCAAACGGCTTCTATTGGCCAAAAGACTGCTTACTACTACAGAGCTGCCTATTACCCAGCTTTGCTTCCAATGCGGTTTCAAGGATTATTCCTCTTTTTCCAGAGAATTTAAGCGCAGTTTTGGCATTACCCCCACCGAATTTCGCAGCAATTCAGCTGTAAGCTTAGACTCGTAATAAATATAAAAGGGACTATACCTCTTGCTTGACATAGCAAAGGCACAGTCCCTTTTCTTACGCCGGCTTTTAATCCAACACCCTATAAACTTATTTAGCCATTAACTTGGCAACCTTGTCGGCAAAATCTACTGGGTTCTCAGGCATAATTCCTTCGATAATCAAAGCCTGAGTGTACAGCAAATCGCAATAATCCTTGAACTCTGCATTGTCCTTGCCATTGGCATGGAGAATCTGCAGCTTGGCAAAGAGGTCATGCTTTGGATTCAGCTCCAAAATCCTCTTAGCCTTGAACATTGGATTGTCCATGCTAGCAAAGGTATGCTCCATAGAAAGGCTTGGCCCCATAGCATCTGCAACCAAGCATACAGCGCTGGACTTCAAGCGGGAACTGATTTTAACCTCGGATACCTTGTCCCCCAAAGCTTCCTTAATATCCTTAACCAGCTGATCGTTGGTCTTGGCAATTTCCTCAGCTTCCTTCTTAACCTCCTTGGATTCAGCATCATCCAAATCCAAATCACCACGGCTAATGGACTGGAACTCCTTGTCATCATATTTGCGAATGGTTTCAATCGCAAATTCATCGACAGGATCCAGCAGATAGAGAACCTCCAAGCCCTTGTCTCTCAACAGCTCCATCTGTGGCAATTTCTCAATAGTATTTTTGTCAGTACCAGTAGCATAGTAGATTTTCTTCTGGCCCTCTGCCATACGGCCTACATACTCTTTCAGGGAGATTTCCTTGCCATCCTTGGAAGAAGCAAAGAGCAGCAGCTCCTTCAGCTTGTCTACCACACTGCTGCCAGTATACATGCTGTTGTAAATACCAATCTTCAAGGATTTGCCATATTCTGCCCAGAACTTCTCATATTTCTCACGGTCATTCTTTAGCATACGCTCCAGACTCTTGAGAATGGTCTTTTCCAGATTCTTGCCAATGGTTTTCAGCTCGCGGCTCTGCTGCAAAAGCTCACGGGAAATATTCAAGGATAAATCTGGAGAATCTACCAGGCCCTTTACAAAGCCCAGATAATTTGGCAGCAAATCCTTGCATTTATCCATAATGAATACATGGCGGGAATAAAGCTGCAGGCCTGGCTCATAATCTGCATGATACAGGTTAAATGGTGCCTTAGCTGGAATGTACAGCAAGGAGGTATATTCTACATTACCCTCAGCCTTGTTGTGGAAAACTTCCATAGGCTCTTCCCACTCATGGAACTGATTCTTGATAAATTCCTTGTATTCCTCGTCCTTAATATCATTCTTGTTCTTGGTCCACAAAGGCTGCATGGAGTTAAGAGTCTTAATCTCTACCTTGGTAATAGGCTCCGCACCCTCAATAGGCTTGCCCTCGTCATCTCTAGGAGTTTCCTGAGTCTCAATATTCATCTTGATTGGATAGCGGACATAATCGGAATACTTCTTTACCAAATTCTGGAGATTCCAGGTATCAAGGAAGTTCTCCTCTGCCTCATCACCATAGAACTCCTTGCCCAGAGTAATGGTAATATTGGTGCCGCGACCTTCCTTCTCGCACTCCTCAATAGTATAAGAACCATCACCAGTGGACTCCCAACGCACAGCAGCAGTCTCACCAGCCTTGCGGGTAACAACAGTAACCTTTTCTGCTACCATGAAAGCAGAATAGAAGCCTACACCAAACTGACCAATCAATTCCTTATCGGTAATCTCTGCATTATCCTCCTTGGCTTTCTGGAGCTGCTCCAAAAATGCCTTGGTGCCGGATTTGGCAATAGTACCAAGATTCTCAATTACTTCTTCCTTGGTCATGCCCAGACCATTATCAGAAATAGTCAGAGTGTGGCTATCCTTATCTGGTACCAGGAAAATCTCATAGTCCTCATTGCCCTCCAAAATATCTCTGTTCTGAAGAGAAGCGAAATGCAGCTTGTCAATAGCATCGGAAGCATTGGAAATCAACTCCCGCAGGAATATCTCGTGATTGGTATAAATGCTGTGAATCATGAGATTCAGCAGTTCCTTAGTTTCTGCCTGAAATTCATGGGTTGTCTTTGCCATTTGGAATTATCTCCTTTATATAAAATATTAGTTAACATAGTTTTAGCACTCTATATGCATGAGTGCTAACTTCATGATTTATAATACATCAAAAAGTCAAAAAAATCAATAGGCAAAATAAAAGAAAACTGACCTTCCCTAAGCAACTTGACTTATCTGGAAAATCAGTTTTCTCAACTTATCAGCTTATTGTTAAAACATTACATAATCCGTCACCTACATAGACAGTAATTTATCATAGCTGATTATTTATTTTTTGCTCTTTTTATCCTTTTCACCTAACTCAGATTTTGCCTTGGCATAACCAGAGGTTGGCCACTGCTGCAGAGTATAAATACCAGCATTCATAAACTCCTCCACATCACGCTTCTGGAGGCCGCCAGCCTGTATCAGTCCCAACATAAAATGTCCGCCATACTGACCTGGAATAAACAGCTTCATCATCTGGTTTTCAGCCACAGCAATAGAATCCATAACCCCATCTCCATCGCTATCAACCTCTACCTCCTTGGCGGTAGGGCCGGCAATACCATAACGATAACCCTCTACCTGACTGCCATCATCATTGCGGTTAGCAATCTCCACAATCTGAGCATATTCCAAGCCATAATTAGCTGCAAAATCCTTTAAAAAGGCCTTTGCTTCATTCTCCTGCATAGTGCCAAGGTTTTCTGGTACTACCTTATTATCATAGCCGTTAATACAAATAACCCAAGCTTTTTTAATATTGTCATAGCTGCCGCTATAGAGCAATACATCCCCCTTGTCCTGCTCATTATAGGCACTGGCTGGAATCACCTTGGGCTTTACTGGGCAGAGAATGCTATAACCATAGCGCTGGCTGGTGTGCTTGTGCGTAAAAACAATCTGATCCTTCTGAGAAGTGGCAGACGGTGCCTGTTCTGCTGGTGCCTCCTCAGCAAAGGCAGCCACAGGCAGAACCAACACGGATATGGTCACAGCCAAGGTCAAAACCTTGGCAACAAGCTTATTTAACTTCATTTTTCATCCCTCCATATGAAAATTAATAGATACATTATGTACCTTAGATGAACACTATAACCCCTACATTGTTCAAAGAAAATGATTTTTCATTTTCTTTCAATGGGGTTTCAATGAGGGTGAAGATATTAACTCCACCCTGTCATTAGCACAATATCCCGCCGCCTATAGAAGTAGGGAACATCGGACACCTCATTATAATATATGGGGTATCTAAAAATAACCTGAAAAGGAAATTAAAATTGCATTAAACTTCCTCCAGATAGTCCTTCACCATAGACAAAGCTTTTTCTGTAGCAGCCCAGCGCACCTGCTGTCTATCTCCAGCAAATACATTGCGGGTAACCCTGGTGCCTGCCTGACCTGCCACAGCAATATATACCAAGCCCAGTGGCTTATCCGGAGTATCGCCCCCAGGACCAGCAATACCAGTAATGCCGGTGCCAATATCTACATGAAGGTGCTTTCGCACTCCCTGGGCCATCTGGACAGCCACCTGAGAGCTAACTGCCCCTACGGTATCCAACACCTTGGCCTCTACCCCTAGCTGCTCTATTTTCACCTGATTGCTATAGGAAACAATGCCTCCCTGAACATAGGCAGAGCTGCCTGGCACGGCAGTAAGTCTGCCCATAAGCAGGCCTCCCGTACAGGATTCAGCACAAGCTATAGTATTATTTGACTTTTGAAGCATTTTTCCCACTACTATTTCCAGTGAATCTGCTCCTTCATCCAATTTAAACATCAGCCAGCTCTCCTACTAAATCCTCAGTAAAGCCCTGTAGGATGCGAACCTTTACCATATCTCCCACCTTACTGGTGGTATCATCTTCAATATATACATTGTCATCCACATCATCAGCCTGACGATAACTGCGTCCATAAGGCATACCTTCATCAGTATGGCCCTCTACCAGAACCTCCAGCACCTGTCCCTCCAGCTGCTGGTTCAGCTCCTGAGAAATCAAGCTCTGGGTTGCCTTCAAATCATGGTATCTATCCTCCATAATTTCCTCTGGCACCTGATTTGGCATTTCTGCTGCTGCAGTATCCTCCTCCTTGGAATAAGTAAAGATACCTACATGGTCAAAGCGCTGTTCCTCCAAAAAGGCCTTTAGCTCCTGATATTGTGCTTCTGTTTCTCCAGGGAAGCCCACAATAAAGGTAGAACGAATAACTACACCAGGAATGCGCTGTCTCAACTTGGCCAGCAAAGTTGAAATTTCTTCCTTGGTATCTGGTCTATGCATGGCCCGAAGAATTTCATTGTTAGCGTGCTGGAGAGGAATATCCACATATTTAACCAGCTTTTCCTCCTGAGCAATCAAATCTATCAGCTCATCAGTAAAGAATTTTGGATAGCTATAAAGAGTCCGCAGCCATTTTATATCCTTAATCTGGCACAAATCCTTGAGAAGTGCTGCCAAACTAGGCTTGCCATATAAATCATGACCGTAATTGGTGGTATCCTGAGCGATAAGCACAATCTCCCGAACACCCTTATCCACCAGCTGCTGTACCTCCTGATGAATATCCTCAATGGTACGGCTTCTAAATTTACCACGAATCAAAGGAATAGCACAGAAAGCGCAACGATTGTTACAGCCCTCCGCAATCTTAACATAGGCTGTATAGGCTGGCGTAGTAGGAATACGAGGTACAGAGGCATCGTAGATAATCTCATTCTGGCTGTTAATCACTACCCGATTACCTGCCAAGGTTTCGTTAATAGCCTCCATAATACGATTCCAGGAGCCAGTACCAATAATACCATCTGCCTCTGGCAGATCATCCAAAAGCTCCTGACCATAACGCTGACCAAGACAGCCTGCAATAATAACGGATTTGCACTTACCCTTGCCTGGCTCCTTGTATTCTGCCATATTCAAAACTGTGGTAATAGACTCTGTCTTGGCAGATTCTATAAAAGCGCAGGTATTCACAATCAAAATATCTGCCTCTGCCGGATCATTTACCAGCTCTATACCGTTTTGCTGAATAATGCCCAGCATAACCTCTGTATCTACAAGATTTTTCGAGCATCCCAGACTAATAAATCCTGCTTTCAAATCTACGAATCCTCCTTATATATCTTTAGCAAATTTATCAATTATTTATTCTTACCTGCTTCACCCATTTATCCAGCAATTCCTGCCGTTTTTCCTTTGGAAAATCAGCCAATTGATTGAATAGAGATGGATTCCGCACTGCCAGCTGTTTATAAGCCAAGGTAGTAGGATTGCAGGGAATAAAATAAAATTTATTGCTCTGTAAAACCAACATGGCTTCATCTGTTAACAGCCAATCGGCAAATTTCTTGGCCTGCTCCCCGTGAGGCGCATCCAGAAGGATGCCTGTGCCAGTTAGCATATAGGCGGTACCCTCCACAGGCTGAATTATCTTCAAAGGATAGCCATCCTCTATATAGCGCAAAATTTCGCTCTGTACAGCCACCGCTATATCCACCTCTCCCATACCTGCCATACGAACCGGGGTGGATAAATATTTGGCATATTGCACCACATGAGGGTGAATCTGCTGCAACATAGCCAAAGTTTTTTCCTCCCCCAATTGGGCTGTAAGGAAGAAATACAAATTAGCCGCGCTTTCTGCTGCCAGAAAATCTGTAATGCCAATGCGGATATCTGGCTGCTCTGCCAAATCCTGCCAGCCTAAAGGAAAATTGGCTGTCCGCTGCATATAATCCTTGTTGATACAGAACACCACAGGATCATACCAGGTGCCAGTCCAATAATCATTTGGATCCTTTAGCTTGTTGCTGACGGAATCCCCATGAAGAGAGCCATAGGGCACCAGCCAGCCTTCTCCAGCTGCCCGCCGCAGAATACGGCTATCTGTCAAAACCATATCTCCTTTGCCTGGCTTCTGTATTTGCTTAACTATATCATCCTCAGACATGGGCATAAAATTTACCTTGACATGATAGTTTTTTTCATAAGCCTCTGCCAAATAGCTGACATTTTCCGTTGGCAAGGTGGTATATACTGTAATTTCCCCTAACAGGCTGTTATTTTCCTTATGGGAACCTGTACCGGATATATACATGGTACCTGTAATAACTCCCAGCATAATCACAAAGGAGGTTATGAGCAATATTGTATATCTCCTCATCCTTATCACTCCCATATCCAAAAGAAAATCCTGTAGGCAACCCTACAGGATTTCAACTTGTTTCTATACTGTAGTTCTACAGCATATGAATTTTCCTTACTTACGCATCCATACAGGAATATCAATATTGTTAACAGTAAAGAAATCCTGATTTGGCATACCCTTGTCTGCATTGCTGCCAAAGGTGGAATTGCGCATACCATTACCAGCCTGCTGATTGCTGTTGGCTGGCTGAGTTCCAAAGAACTGATGAGCATCTGTTGGCTGGCTAGGCTGCTGAGCCGTATTATCATCAAAGCGGGTAGCAACAACAGTAGCCAAAATCTTGTCGCCCATGCTTTCATCTACAGAGACACCCCAGACGATTTCTGCATCTACATGAGCAGCCTCTCTAATAGCCTCACTGGCTTCAGTCATTTCAGCCATGTTCAGACGGGATTCCACACCCTTGAAGTTAATAATAACGCTTCTTGCTCCCTGTACAGAAACCTCCAAAAGTGGAGAACCTACAGCAGCCTTTACTGCCTCCAGGCAAGCGTTATCACCAGTGCCCTCACCAATACCCATCAGGGCTGGACCTGCATCGCTCATGATAGTCTCTACATCGGCAAAGTCTACATTAATAAAGCCAGACTCATTAATCAGGTCAGCAATACTCTGAACACCCTGACGCAGAATATCATCTACAGCATGGAAAGCTTCGGTGAAAGGAGTATTTCTGTCAATAATGTTCAACAGCTTTTCGTTAGGAATAGTGATAATACTGTCTACATGCTCAGACAGCTTGGCTACACCCTCCTTAGCACGACGACTGCGCATCAAGCCCTCGAAGCCAAATGGCTTGGTAACAACTGCTACTGTAAGGGCACCAATTTCTCTAGCGCACTCAGCTACTATTGGAGCTGCGCCAGTACCAGTACCGCCACCCATACCAGCAGCTATAAATACCATATCTGCTCCCTCAAGAACAGCCTTGATTTCATCACGATTTTCCTCAGCAGCCTTGGCACCTACTTCTGGGCGGGCACCTGCACCCTTGCCCTCGGTAGCCTTACGGCCAATCTGCAATCTTACAGGAGCCAAGGACTTTTCCAATACCTCAGCATCTGTATTAATAACAATAAATTCAACGCCCTGAATACCAGAGGATACCATACAGTTAACAGCATTATTGCCACCACCGCCAACACCTACTACCTTAATAACGGTATTCAGATCATCTACATTAAATTCTGCAAAATCAATTCCCACAAAAATTCCTCCACATACCAGCACAATTTATTTCAATATTTTATATTCCACCTATTACATTTTAACATTATATCATTATTCCTGTAATTGTGCTATAAAAAATTTAATGCTTTTTCAACAGATATTGGCGAATCCGTCCCAAATTATTGAAAATTCTAAATCCCAAGGCCAAAAGAGCCACATAATACAAGTCTATTCCCAGATGATCGCCTACATAAACAAGAAATGCTGCCAACAAGGCATTAGAAAAAAAACCGGAGATAAAAATCTTATCATCAAAGTTTCCTTCCCCTGCAGCCCTAAGACCACCAAAAACGGAATCCAAAGAGGCTAAAAGGGCAATGGAAAAGAGTTTGGAATAGGCCACTGGAATGCTCCAGGGCACCAAAAAGCCCAGAGCCCCCCCTAAGGCCAGACCACAAATTGCCAGAATCATTTTCCTTCCTCCTGTTTAGCCGATTTGATTGCATACTTATAGCTTATTGGATTCTTATAGGCCGGAATCCATACATTATTTGAGCTTTGCAGTGTCATATTGATTCCCCAAACCTTTAGGGTATCTGCCACCCCTCCCCGCATATTGATGGCATTTTCCAAATCATGAATGCTGCCAATAGCGCGAATTTCAAAGGGAGGTGCTGACCGCACATTATTCACGGAAACCGTAGGCCCAGCACATCTTATTTCCGAGGTGGCCGTAAGTCTTTGTCCGTTAATGGAAATAGCCTCTGCCCCTGCCGCCCGCAGTTCATTAATAACCTTAAGCAAATCCTCATCATGCACCAGATAGAGATTCATATCCTCCCCTGCTGTACTTTTCTGGGAGCTGTCATCAATGGTAATCACAATTCCAGGCCCCTCTACAGCGGTGCGGCCAGAGAGTAACACAATATCCTGAGCCATTTTCTGGCTATGCTCTTCACCGGAGCTATTGCGAATATCATTCAGCTCATCCTGCAGGGATTGATTTTCACTCTCCAGCTTCTGTATTCTTTCCGTCAAAACCTCCACACGCTGCAGGGGTTTATTATCCTTAATGTCCTGTGTAGTACGAAATTGTATCGCCAGCATAAAACCCAGAACCATACAGACACAGGCTATGGATAGTCGTCCCTTCTCAAATCTCATCTCCCATATCTCCTTTCTACAAAAAGCTCTCCCACCCTAGGCAGGAGATATACTCATTGACGCAGGCGTACTGAGTATACATCATATCTGGCATCAACGTATTCAATAGGATGCTTGGTCTGCTGCAATTCCTTAAGCACACTAACCGTCACATCCACCTTGTCCGGCAGCTGCTCCAGACTTCCCAAACGAATCTGAACAGAGCCGGCATAAAGCAGAACATCCTGAGGATTGGAAATATTTATCTCCGACAGAGATTGAATACTGCTATCCTCCAGCATGGATAAAAAGCTCAGAACCTTTCTGATATTTTCATCCTCAATAACATCACCTACAAATAAATCTGCCACACTGGCACCGCTAATCATGGGCACAGGCATCTGCCGCAGAGTTCGATGAGCATCCAAAACAATGCCGTCCTTCCCTGCCTCCAGATAGCCATATTCGCATTTTACAAAGGCCAAAGGCACCCGCTCGTTGATTTCTATATTCAACTGGCTAGGAAAGGATCTTTGCACCAAAGCCTGATCTATTCTCAAATCCTTTTCCAGATTCCTGCGTATTTCGTCAGTTTGGAGCTGAAAGAGATTCTCGCCAATTCTAACACCGGCAATGCGAATAACATCCTCAGGCTGCACGTAGCGACAGCCACTTACATTAATATTTCTGAGGACAAATATAGGTGAAAGGGCACAGGCCAGTACCCCAAGCACCACCACAAGTCCTGTGAGAATTACTGCCACAGAGCTTTGGGAGATAATCTTATGCTTGCGTCCATCCATGCTAATCCATCCTTATATTTATTAATTTAGTCCCGATAGCCTGCCATAGCCAAAATTTTGGCACACAAATCTGGGAACTGAATCCCGGCAGCTCGCCCTGCATCTGGCACCAAAGAGGTTTCTGTCATACCTGGCACTGTATTGATTTCAATGGCATAAGGCTCATTCAGCTCATCCAGCATAAAATCCACTCTAGCCATGCCTACACAGCCACACACTGCAAAGGCTCTGATTGCTATATTCTCAACAGCCTTGCTAACCTCTGCTGGCAAAGGTGCGGGAATAATGTGGGCAGAAGCTCCTGCTTTATATTTAGTTTCATAATCATAGCGACCAGTAACGGTAGTAATCTCAATAATAGGCAAAGCTTCCTGATGCTCCTCATTGCCCCAGACTGCCACTGTCAGCTCCCGACCTTTGATAAATTCCTCTACCAGAATCTCATGGTCATACTTGAAGGCTTCCTCCAAGGCTGCCTTCAGCTCCTCTGGTTGTTCTACAATTACCACGCCAATGCTGGAGCCCTGAGATGAGGCCTTGACTACCACTGGTACACCAAATTCCTCAATAATCTCCTGAGCCAGATTCCGCTTGCTGTATTCAAAACGGAAATAGGTGTGAGCTCTAGGAGTTGGAATCCCCTCAGCCATAAAAAATCTCTTGGTAGCTACCTTGTCCATAGTAACAGCTGCCGCCATAACTCCAGAGCTGGTATAAGGAATGCCCATCATATCCAAAGTACCCTGAATAATGCCATCCTCGCCGTATTTACCGTGAAGCGCATTAAAGACAAAATCCGCTCCACTAGCCTTTATCTGCTGTGGGAAATTAGGTGGATCCAGCTCCAATGCCTCTGCCTGATATCCCTTCTCCAGCAAGGCATGCAAAATAGCCATGCCGCTGCGGCGAGAAACCTCTGCCTCTGTAGATGGTCCCCCCATTACAACTACTATCTTCTTCATAAAATATCTCCTGCCATATAGCTATAATTTATTATTTATTTAATAATTCAACCAATTCCTCGCCAGATTTCACAATATCCCCAGCGCCCATGGTCATAATCAAATCCCCTGGCTGAGCAATGGACTGCAAATAGCCAGCAATCTCCTTTTTATCCTGAATATAAACAGGCTTCTTGCCAGTCTGCTCCACAACCTCTTTAACCAGCAGCTCACCGTCAATCCCTGGAATAGGATCTTCTCCCGCAGAATAAACATCTGTCAAAATCAGAATGTCTGCCTCCTGGAAGCAGCTGCCATATTCCTTCTGTAACAGCTGAGTACGGCTATAGCGATGAGGCTGGAAGGCACAGATTAATCTGCCTGGCTTGGTCTGGCGGGCAGCCTTCAAAGTGGTAGCAATCTCAGTTGGATGATGTGCATAATCATCCACTATCCAAATGCCATTAATCCGGCCCTTAGTCTGGAAACGGCGCTTGGCTCCGTGGAACATAGAAAGCCCCTCTGCCATAGCAGGTACAGTCTGCCCCAGCTCCACACCGGTAACAATAGCAGCCATAGCATTCAAAACATTATGTCTGCCAGGCACATGCAAGCGAACCTGTCCCATATTCTCGCCCTTGTGAACTACCTCAAAAACAGTGCCACCTGTATCGGTCTGAATATTAACAGCCTGATAATCAGCCTCATGGTCAATGGCATAGGAAATACATCTAGTCTTTACATTCTTGACAATGTTTCTAATGTTCTCATTGTCAAAGCAAACTACGCCAAAGCCCTCTGGACGCACCTGGTTCAAGAACTGGGTAAAGGCCTTGATAATATTCTCCATAGTGCCATAATGATCCAAATGGTCATCCTCTACATTGGTTACAATGCCTACATAAGGATAATATTTCAGGAAAGTGCCGTCACTTTCATCAGCCTCAGATACCAGATAATCACTTTTGCCCAATCTGGCATTGCTGCCCAGATAATCTACCTCGCCGCCAATGATAATACTAGGAGATACTCCCTCGTAATCCAAGGCTACCCCTAGCATGGAGGTCGTTGTGGTTTTACCATGAGCACCTGCTACAGCAATGCCCTTGGAATTATTAATCAAGAAAGCATTTACATCTGAGCGATGCAGCTTTTTCAGTCCCAGACGAGCTGCCTCTACCACCTCTGGATTGGTATCCCGAATAGCAGTAGAAACCACAATAGCCTCTGCCCCCTGTACATTTTCGGCTTTCTGACCAATATATATCTTGGCCCCCAGCTTAGCCAACACCTCGGTCATGGCTGATTCCTTAACATCAGAGCCAGAAACCTCATAGCCCTTCTCTGCCAAAATTTTGGCCAAAGCACTCATACCTGCTCCGCCAATACCTACAAAATGTATTTTTTTCAGTCCTGTTAACAAAAGAAATCTTCCCTTCTGCTCTATATACTATTTGCTTGTCAACATTCCTAGCAGTTCTGCCTGCCACGAGCCAGTTCAATAATCAGCTCGCTAATGGTATCTGCTGCCTCCGGTCTGCCCAATTTGGCGCTGGCCTTTGCCATTGCCTGTAATTTCTCAGACTTGCCAATCAGCTCATCAATAGCCTGAATAAGTCCCTGGGCTGTCAAATCCTTGTTCAATATAACTCTGGCAGCACCAGCCTTTTCCACAGCTCTGGCATTGTGCTCCTGATGATTTTCAGCTGCATAAGGATAAGGAACCAGAATAGCTGGTATTCCCTTGGCCGTTAATTCTGCCAGTCCAGTAGCCCCTGCCCGGAAAATAGCTAAATCAGCTATGGCCATAGCCTGAGGCATATTGTAGAGATAAGGCTTCACCTTGATATTATCTGCCTGCTGTAAATCCAGTCCTGCTGCAGAGATTCTGCTTATAATATCCTCATATTCACCCTTGCCAGTGGCATGAAGTATCTGCACATCCCTACGGCCTGCATAATGCTTCAACACCTCTACCATAGCTCGATTAATGGTTCTGGCACCACGACTGCCACCAGATACTAAAATAGTTGTGGTGCCTGGATGCAGATCAAAGGCCTCATAATCAGCCTCCTGCCGCTGTGCCATAACCTCCTGACGAATAGGATTTCCCGTAAATACCACCTTGTTAGCAGGAAACGCTCCATTGGCCTCCTGATAGCCAGTGGCTATTTTATTCACAAATTTAGAAAGGATTTTGTTGGTAATACCGGGAATAACATTCTGCTCCTGTATCAAGGATGGTATTCCCAACAGGCTGGCAGCCATTAACACCGGACCACATACATAACCTCCAGTGCCCACAACCACATCTGGCTGGAATTTTCGCACAATTCCCATAGCCTTGCCCACGCCCTTGATAGCTCTGGCCGCCCTAAGCAAGTTTTCAGGACTAAGGCTGCGCTTAAAGCCCTGCAAATCTACTGTAGCAAAGGGGATACCCTCCTTGGGAATAATATCTGCTTCCAGACCAGCATGGGTGCCTACATAAAGCACCTCCAGCTTATCTACCTTTTGTTGTAATGTACGAATCAAGGTAAGGGCTGGATAAATATGTCCTCCAGTTCCCCCACCTGAAACTATTATCTTCATAGCTTTCAATAACCTACCTCTTGCTTATTGTGACCTTAATTCTCCAGAGCCCTTACCAATGCCTTGAAATCCCGTCCTCTGGCCTCATAGCCATCATACATATCGAAGCTGGCGCAGGCTGGAGAAAGAAGCACAGTCTGAGGTGGTCCTGCAATGGCATGAGCTTTCTTAACAGCCTCCTCCATAGAGTAGCCTACCTCATGAATATGCTCTGCCGGATAACCCAGCTTCAAAGCATTTTCCTTGAAACGAGCTGAGGCATCACCTACCAGAATCAGCTCATCTACCCGTTCCTTGACCAAGGTCATGAAATCAGTAAGATCTGTCATTTTGTCATCGCCACCAGCAATCAGCACAATATGTCCATCAAAGCTTTCCAAAGCCTTAATGGCAGAATCAGTGTTAGTAGCCTTGGAGTCATTGTAATAAGCTACGCCGCCAATAACAGCTACAGGCTCAATACGATGCTCTACGCCGGCAAATTCCTTCAAAACCTCAATAATCTTAGGAATTCTGGCACCACCCAGAAAAGCTGCCGAAGCTGCGGCCAAGGCATTTTCTATATTATGGCCGCCCTTGATTTTCAACTCGTCAGCACGACAAAGACGACAGGTCTGTCCCTGCCACTGAATCGTTAACCAACCATCCTGCAGGAAAGCACCCTCCTCCAGCTTTTCCAAACGACTGAAGAAAAAAACCTGTCCCTTGGCTCTCTTGGCCATATCTCTGGTTTTGTCATTATCATAGTTCAAAACCAGATAATCCTCTGATGTCTGCTGAGCAAACATCTTCTCCTTCATCTGCTGATAAACCTCCAGACTGCCATGACGTACCACATGGTCTGGTGTAACATTCAAAACCACAGCCACATGAGGACGGAAATTGGTGGTAGCCTCCATCTGATAGCTGGAAATCTCTGCCACCACGCAGCTGTGTTCTCCAGCCTTCAAGGCCTCCTCACAAAGAGGCACACCAATATTGCCGCCTACGCCAGCATCAGGATATCTGGTCTTCATCAATTCTCCCAGCAGGGTAACAGTTGTAGTTTTGCCATTAGTACCGGTAACAGCAAGAATAGGAGATTTGGCCAACTCATAGGCCACCTGCACCTCGCTAACAACAGGAATCTCTCTTTTGTAGGCTTCCTGCACCAAAGGAATCCGTACTGGTACAGCTGGAGAGAGAATAACCATATCCACATTGTCCAGCAAAGTGTTTTCCTGAGGACCAAAAACCAATTCCACACCAGTGGCTCTCACATCAGTTAAATCATATTTCAAATCCTGCTCAGCCTTGGCATCGCTAAGTACAACCTTATCTGCACCCTGCATTTTTGCTACCTTGGCTACAGCGTTGCCGCTAATACCTACACCTACAACCAGTACATTCTTATGAGAAAAATCCATCATTTTGCCAGATCCTTTCTACTTACCCTATCTTGAAAAGAATTAATCCTGCCAAGCCACCTAAAAGGCCTACCAGCCAAAAGGTTCTTACCACTCTAGTCTCTGACCACCCCTTCAACTCAAAGTGATGGTGAATCGGACTCATAAGGAAAACCCTTTTGCCAGTTGTCTTAAAGGAGATAACCTGTATAATAACCGACATGGCCTCACACACAAAGATAATGCCAATAATGGCCAACAACACCTCGGTATGTGTAAGAATACCAATGGCTGCCAAGGCACCGCCCAAAGCCAGGGAACCGGTGTCACCCATAAATATCTTAGCTGGATGGTAATTATATTTCAAAAAGCCCAGACAAGCACCTACCATAGCAGCACAGAAAACAGCCAGCTCCAGCTTGCCCAGCCAAAGGCAAATCATCATATAGGCTAAGGAGGCTGCTATAACAGTACCAGAAGCCAAACCATCCAATCCATCTGTAAGATTTACCGCATTACTGGTTCCCACCAGAACAAACAGCAGTAAAGCATAAAAGCCATAGCCTAAATCTATATTGCCAGCAAAGGGAACCCACAAATCTGTAGGCAACCCGGCAAAATAAGCTGTCAAAAGGGCAATGATAATCTGTCCCAACAGCTTTTGCTTGGCCTTCAAGCCCAGATTCTGTTTCTTGACCACCTTGATGTAATCATCCAAAAAGCCCAGCGCAAAATGTCCCAGCATAATCAGCAGTGCCAAGCCCAGCTCCAAAGTAAGAGGGCAAATAACCAGCACCGTAATGGCTATGGACAAAATAATCATTATACCACCCATAGTAGGGGTACCACTTTTGACCTGATGGCTCTTAGGGCCTTCCTCTCTAATGCTCTGCCCGAATTTCAGCTTGTGCAGCTCCGGTATCAAGCGAGGTGCTGCTGCTGTTACTAAGCCAGCCGCCAGAATTACCGCTGCCAAGGGATAGGTAAACATCTCCATAAAATATATAATCCTCCCTACATTATAACCAAAATCGTCATTATCCTATTTTGACGAAATCAGATAAGGTCAATAATCTTCTCCATAGCCATACCACGAGAGCCCTTAAAGAGTACAGTATCTCCAGGCTTCAACAAAGCCTTCAACCTATCAGCAGCCTGCTGATGAGTATCGCAGGCATATACCTGCTTCAGACCTGCTTCCTTGGCTCCAGCTGCAATCTCTCGTCCCATTTCTCCCAAGGTAATAACACAGGAAACCCCAGCCTCAGCAGCCTGCTGGCCTACCTTGCGATGGGCAGCCACAGCCACATGGCCCAGTTCCAGCATATCCCCCAGCACAGCAATGGCCCGCTTTCCCTTGCTCACGGTCGCCTGGTGCAGGGTGGACAAGGAAGCCTCCATAGACATAGGGCTGGCATTGTAGGCATCATTAATAATATTGTAATCTCCAAGCTTGCGGCACTCAAAGCGCATACCAGTCATATGAAGCTCAGACAGACCTCTAGCTATCTCCTGAGGCTCCAGCCCCAGACAATAGCCTGCTGCCACTGCCGCCAAAGCATTGGATACATTGTGCTTGCCTAGCATAGGAATGGTCATCTGACACAAAGGACCATTATTCCCTATGCGACATTGAAATGTAGTGTTGTTATCATTGCTTACCAAATTGTCAGCCTTAATATCAGCATCCTTATCAATACCAAAGGTAATTACTTTTACTCCCTGGGCAGCCTTATCCTTCATGGCAGCTGTATATGGATTGTCATTATTCAAAATAACTGTGCCACCAGATGGAATAGCCTCTACCAGCTCAGACTTGGCCTTGGCAATATTCTCAATGGAGCCCAAAAGCTCAATATGGGTTTCACCTACATTGGTAACAATACCAATGGAAGGTGCTGCAAAGGGAGCCAAAGCTCTAATCTGATTCAAGCCACGCATACCTATCTCCACCACTGCTGCCTGATGCAGATCGTTAAGCTGCAGCAAGGTATAAGGCAAGCCTATTTCGTTATTGAAATTAGCCTGTGTCTTTAATACTGGAAACTTGGCTGACAGCACAGAAGCTGTCATATCCTTGGTGGTGGTTTTGCCGTTAGAGCCTGTAATAGCAATCACTGGAATCTGAAATTTCTGCCGCCAGAAGCCTGCCAGCTGCTGATAAGCCAGCTGGGTATCACTAACAGCCTGAATAATCGTGGCAGGCAAATCCATAGGCCCCTGATAGGCAGAGCTAACCAGCACTCCGGCGGCTCCTGCCTCTACAGCCTTGGCTGCAAAATCCTCACCGTTAAATCTTTCTCCCTTTAGAGCCACAAACAGGGCTCCAGTGGTAATCTTTCTGGTATCGGTGGTAATATTATCAAATTTATCTCCCTGCTTCTGTAGAACCTTAGCCTGAGGCAAGGCCTGCAGCACTTCTGTCAGAGTAAATTCTGCCATAAAATATCTTACTCTCCTTTGTGGGACTGAATAGCCTCCAAGGCTACTTCCTTATCATCAAAATGAATGGTCTTGTCATGAAGAATCTGATAATTCTCATGGCCCTTGCCGGCAATAATCACAATATCGTCCTTTTCAGCCAGCTCCACAGCTCTAAAAATAGCCAGACGACGGTCAATAATATATTCATGTGGCTTGCTGCCAATGGCTTCCTCTACCCCGGCTTTAACCATATCAAGGATTCTCTGAGGGTCCTCACTGCGAGGATTATCAGAGGTAGCCACCACATAATCAGACAGTTTAGCGGCAATCCGTCCCATAATAGGCCGTTTGGTATTGTCTCTATCACCACCACAGCCAAATACGGTAATAATCCGCCTCTTAGCTATCTGTCGGGCAGTTTCCAGAATATTTTCCAAGCCATCCGGAGTATGGGCATAATCCACAATAACAGCAAAATCCTGTCCTCCCCGTACCAGCTCAAAACGGCCAGGTACAGAAGCAAATTCTTCCATACAGCTCTTGATAACAGGGCCAGGAACTCCCTCAGCCAAAGCTGCACCTACTGCTGCCATTACATTATAAACATTGAAGATACCAGTAATCTGCAGCTTCAATGGCAAATGTCCCTCGCCAATCTTTATATCAAACTGAGCACCACTGGCCAAAACCTGTATGTTTTCGGCTTGCAGGCTTGCTTCCCTGTTAATGGCATAGGTAATATGACGGCATTTGCTATGGGCCAGCATATCCTGTCCAGCAGCATCATCAATGTTCACCACAGCGGTTTTGCCATTTTTGATACCTGGCTGAGAAACCAGATCAAAAAGAATGGTCTTGGCCTTTTTGTAATTTTCCAAGGTTTTGTGATAATCCAAATGATCCTGGGTAAGATTGGTAAAGACAGCTGTGTCAAATTCAATCCCAGCTACCCGATTCTGGTCTAAGGCGTGACTGGAAACCTCCATAACCACATAATCCATATTGGCTTCCCGCATCATAGCCAGGGTACGCTGCAAATCCACCACATCAGGAGTAGTATTATGAATAGGCAGTACCTGATCCTCAATCATAATCTGAATAGTACCAATTAATCCTACACGACAGCCCATACGTCGCAACATAGCCCGTACCATATAACTGATGGAGGTTTTGCCGTTAGTACCGGTAATACCGATAACTCTCATACTGCGAGCTGGATAATCATGAAAAAATGGCACCACAGCCTGCAAGGCCTTTTTCAAATCTGGCACCTGCAGCACAGTTAACCCCTCAGCCTCCTCTGGCTGCAGCTTACGCTGGGTTACAATAGCCACCGCACCTTTTTCCTTGGCCTGAGGAATAAATTTATGTCCATCTACATGAACTCCCTCCATGCAGACAAAAAGAGCACCTTGAGTTATTTTTCTGGAATCATGCTCAATATCTTCAATGGTCAAATCCTTATCGCCATTAATAACGGCCCCTTCTACCAAAGCGGCCAATTCTGCCAATGTTTTTGCCATATTACTTCCTCCATAATGGATATATTAAATCTTAACTTATTTATTATACACTATTTTATTAGCCTGTGTAGATTTTTTTGCCCACAGACAAAAATTCCAGCAGCAAAAAATAAAAAGCCGGGCAATACATGCAGCTGCATATATCATCCGGCTCATCATGAGTCCATATAAATTTATTTGCCTTCGGCAAAATATACCTGATCTGCCACCGTCATGCCTAAACGCTGTTGAGCTATAGCCTTTATACGCTGAGGACTTTTCATCTGGGCATTGCTGATTTTTAGCTGGGAATTTTCTAGCTCCAGCTTTGCCGCCTCTGTACGTATATTCACAATCTCAATTCCCTTGGAGGCAATTACACTGGCTTCAAAGGTAATTATACCTGCCACAGCCGTAATCAGCAAAAGCAATATTACCGCTTTACCACGGAGGTTGCTGCGCCGTACTGCTCTACGGCGATTCTCTTGGTTATTTAAATAATCCTCATGGGTTTTTATTTGCTGAGGAAGTACATCATACTCCTCCTCAGCCAACTTATGTGCCAGCACAGGACAACCCCCTTTCCTTCATCATGTTCAAGGTTCAATCACAACCCTTTATCCCTAATCCATACCCAAAAATAAATCTATAGACAATAAATTTATAGCTTTTCAGCTATGCGAAGCTTAGCGCTCTTGGAACGGGAATTGTGCTCCAGCTCCTCCTTGGAAGCAGTTGTCCCCTTTACCAATAGCTTTATCTCCGGCTTGTGTCCACAAGTACATATAGGCAGCTCCGGCGGACAAATACAGCCCTTTGCCATTTCCCGCAAAACATTCTTGGCAATCCTATCCTCCAAAGAATGGAATGTAATAATGGCAATACGGCCTCCTGGCTTCAAATGAGCCACAGCTGTACGAAAAGCATTTTCCAGAATCCCTAACTCGTCATTTACCTCAATGCGAATGGCCTGAAAAATCCGCTTGGCAGGATGCCCCCCCTTGGCATTACGCACCGCTGCCGGCACAGCCTTTTTGATGATATCCACCAGTTCCCCTGTGGTTTCTACAGGAGCATTTTTTCTTGCCTCCACTATAAACTGAGCAATCCGCTTGGACCAACGTTCCTCGCCATATTCCTTAAAAATACGGTTCAATTCAGCCTCGTCATAGCTGTTTACCACATCATAGGCACTTAACCTTGCCTGCTGATCCATACGCATATCCAGAGGCGCATCCTGCATATAGGAAAAACCTCTCTCAGCTGTATCCAGCTGGTGAGAGGAAACACCTAAATCAAATAACACACCATCAACCTGCTGAGCAGACTGCTCCTGCAAAACCTGCTCCAGATTGCGGAAATTGTTCTGGACAATTGATACCTGACAGTGACAATCCTGCAACCGCTCTGTTGCTGCTGCAATAGCTGACTCATCCTGATCAATACCAATAAGTCGTCCCTTTTCGCTTAGCATATCGGCAATTAGATGGGAATGGCCCGCCCCGCCCAGAGTACAATCCACATAGATACCATCCCGATTAGTTACCAAGCCAGAAACAGTCTCCTGAGGCATTACACTAATATGATGAAAATTCATGGACACACTCCTTGTTATATTCCCAAATCTACCAGATTCTCAGCAATGGAGGATACAGAAGGATTAATCTCCTCATTATACCTATTCCATTCCTCTCGGCTCCACAGCTCAATTCGGCTGGATATGCCTATTAACACTACATCCTTTTGCAGCTTGGCATGAGCCCGCAGGGTTGCTGGCACCAAAAATCTGCCTTGTTTATCACACTCTAACTGTCTAGCCCCTGAGAAGAAGAATCTTACAAAGGCTCTAGCCTCTGCCTTGGCTAAAGGCAGCTGCTTTAATTTGGTGGAAAGATTTTCCCATTCAGTCATGGTATAGATAAAAAGACAGCTATCCAACCCCTTAGTGATAATGAAGCTTTCGCCTAATTCTGAGCGAAAATCTGCTGGCAGAATTACTCTGCCCTTGGCATCAATTGTATGCATATATTCGCCCATCAGCATATTACTTCACCACCCCACCTACATATTTTACCACATCCCCCCACTTTGTGCCACTTTTTATGAGTTTTTCCTAATACAATTCACAATATAGTAAAAAATGAGAAAATACACCTAGAAAAATCCATAATAAAAAGGGTATCCGATAACAAATTGCTATCAGATACCCTCTTATTTTACTTCCAGCTAAAACTTACTGAAAGTTGTGGTTTTTATGGTGCGCTCGGTCAGAGCATACCAAAAGTCACAGCTTTGGTGTTCGATATAACTTACGCTCCAGCACTTTACAACTTTTTAAAAAAATAAAAATCGCGTAACCCAATCCTGATATATAGTGAGTTTAGACACAACCACAAAATCAGGAGGTTTACGCGATGGACTCATTATACAACGAAAATCATATTTGGGGTAGACTTTTTAGAAAATTTATGGATTTATTTGCATAAAACTTTTTTGTCGAGCGTATGTGATAAAAAACTCAATAGTTACTATCACGCACTTTCAAAATGATAAGATTGCAAACACACAAATTCGACAAATATATCATCATGGAGTTCTTGGCAGCTATGGGCTGGAATCAGGGTTATGCAGCAGAAAAGTTGTAAAGTGCTGTTAAATTTTAAACCTGCCAATCATGCCCTGCAAATCCTGAGCCAGTCCCGCCAGGCTTTGGGAGGCGGAGGTAATATTATCCATTCCCTCAGAAACCTGCTTAATATGCCCTACCAGCTGGGAAAACAGCTCCCCTGTATGATTAATGGCAGCTGTACCGCGCACCACCTCTGTAGTGCTGCTTTTCATGCCCGCCAAAGCCTTTTCTGTGTATTCTGACGAAGTATGAATCAGCTCTGCCACACGTTCAGCAGCCTCCTGTGACTGCTCTGCCAGCTTGCGCACCTCCTCTGCCACCACAGCAAATCCACGTCCCTGCTCTCCTGCCCTGGCAGCCTCAATAGCTACATTAAGCGCCAAAAGATTGGTCTGGGAAGCGATATTGGAAATAGTCTCTACAATATTGCCAATCTCCTGAGAATGTGCCCCCAGGGCTGCCATAGCGTACTGTGCCTCACCAATCCTGGAATTTACGCTTTCCATCTGCCTGATAGCCTGCTCCACAGCCTCCTTGTTGGCACTCATGGCAGTAATGCTTTCGTTGGTAGCCTCCCTGGTATCTGCAATAACGCTATTGATGCCTGCAATGTGATCCCCCATACTCTGCATAGAAGCCACTGCATCAATCACCTGATTTTCCTGCTGCTTGGCAGCTGAGCTTACAAGATTGACCACATGAGAGATTTCATTCAGGTGCACAGCAGAATTTTCTGCCGTAGCATACAGCTCCTCACTAGCGGCAGATACCTGCTGGGCCACACTATCCACCTGCTGTATCATCTCCCGGATATTCCCGGCCATTTTCTCCATAGACCTGCCAAGGTCACCAATTTCATCATCCTGGTCATAGAGCATCTGCACATTGAGGTTGCCCTCCGCCATCGTCTGTGCCCCGCCCATGAGCCCGCGTATCGGCGCATCAATCCGCCTGTGGAAAATAGCAATCATCACAACGCAAATCAAAACAATAACTACTAATGACAGCAGTACGCTAATGATAATTGCATTATAAATACTGCCGCTATAATCCGACACCGGTGCAACCGCCACCAGCTTCAGCCCGGTATCGCCAATCGGCACAGCTGCCAAATAGCTGTCTGCTCCCAGTGCGCCGGATTCAAAGGCAGCATCCTCTCCGCTCTGGCCAACCGACATAATCCTGTTCCCCAAAGCTGCCAAATCTACATTGCCATTTTCCTGCAGCTTATCCTTCATATTCATGGTGGCATCCTTGTACGCTACCATCATGCCGCTTTGGGTGACAACAAAGGCGTAGCCATTTTCACCAATTTTGATACTACGGACATAATCCTCCAGCTCCTTCATGCCAATATCAACAGTGACGACACCTTCCACCACACCATTATGCACAATAGGATAAGAGCTGGACATCATAGAGGTATCTGTTACCGGATCATAGGCAGGCTCATCCCAAAACACCCTGGGTTCCCCTTTTATAGAGGCCTTGTACCAGGCAAACTTAGTGTAATCATATTCATCTGTGGAATAATCCATGGTCTTGACAGTATTCCCGCTATCATCCTTATAGAGATATGGGCCAAACCACTTTCCTTGATCCGGCAAAGTATTAGGTGCATACCACAAGCCGCAGCCAAAAACAATCGGATCAGACTCAATCACCTTATGGATATAAGCAAAGGCCAAATCGAAATCATGCTCCGGCTGGGCCGCCATCAAATGCCCCAGGCCCTCTGTCCTGCCTCCTACCACATACAATCTGTCCTGCAGCTGCTTGGCTTCATAGTCCGCCCTGGCTTTCAGCATATTATACACGCCATCCTCCATATTGGAGGACAGCTGCCTTGCATTGACAAATGTCAAAAGCCCCAAAAGCACCACTGACACCGCGATAATACTAAACACAAATACATTTTTTAGCTATTTGCTTTCATAAAAAGACCTCCCCTATAGCGTACCCACTCCTCATTGTACAATTTCTACAAAAAACACAAAAATCCTTTTTTTCTAGGACATTTTACATGGGCTGCAAGAAAAAATTATAAAATTAAGCTTATATGCTCAGAAAACTGGCAAAACTAGCAGTCCTAAGGAAAAAATACATTCCGCCCCAGTTCACAAATCTGGCAAGGGAAGGAGGGCGCACAGCCATTCCAGCAGCCACATTGTCCAGAGCATCTTCGGATAACTCAACCTTGGCTGAACTTGCAGCCTCTTTCTTCAGCATATCGATTACAGTATAAATAGTATCTTTTGAAATGCTGATGCCGTTAGCCAGCAAAAATTCTGCCACCTCTGCCGAAGTCTGTTTCTCAGCAAGTGCCTTCGCAAATACTCCTAATTCATTACATACATGGCAAAATTTTTTCATTTTATCGTAGTGCTTATTCGTTACTTTGGCGATATACGTAAGTTTTATTGATTAGTGCAGGGGAGCTATCAGAAAAACTTACATATCTAGCCGAAGTAACAATCAAGCACTACGGCAAACTGAAAATCCCCTTACCACAGCCGTCTGAACTGGATGCTTGCCATGATATCCTTATCATGGGCACCCTTCTGAAAGCCCAGCTCCGTACTCAGCTGCCATCCCGGCTGGAACTCCGTCTCTGCCGCCAGCGAGGTCACGAAATGTGTTCTGTCCATCCGGCTGGACTTGCTGTAGCTTTTTTCCAGCAGCCTGCTGTTATCCTGCTCCTGATAGTCAGCCCCCATCAGTGCCTGACGGATACCCAGACGGAAATTCACGCTGCCCTTCGGCAAAAATCTGGTGAACTCCATGCCTGCCTCTGCCGCTGCATAAGTGTTGTGACCGCCTTCCACGCCATAAGCCTTGATGGATCCCTGCTCCTGATACCCATTATTTTTCATGTAAGAAAGCTGCATGGCACCATAAGGGCTCACCTGCCAGGTCTTGGTACCCGGGGCATGAAGGGCATGCTTCCACTCACCGCCGATTTCAGCTATCCAGCCATTGTAGTTGCCCCGCACCATATTGTGGGTACCCAGGGAGTTGATGCTGACCAGCCTGCTGCGCTCACCGTCCAGATAGCCAAGGTCAGCGTAAAACAGCTGGGTATCCGCTCCCTTGTTTATGCCAGTGTAATAGCCGATACGGGTGTCCTGAACATTCTCGCTGCCATCCATATGCCCGTAGCTGGTATCGTTATAAGAAGCAAACCAGCCGTTGCGTTGCTGCTCACCATGCTTCCAGTCATAGCCGACAGTTATGGCACTACCCGTATAATTAGAATCTCCTGCCGTATTACCCCAGTTTTTGGTGAACTTAATCCATGCCGTTTCGTCCTTCTCCTGTGGCAGCATAACAGGGATATCCACCCTCATGCCGTCCCCTTCGTCAAGAGAAGCGCCGCCTATGCTGAGAGTTGCCGGCGCCTGGCCGAAGGCAGTGGCAAGCCTTGAGGAAAGCACCCGGTTGTTCAAGGTAGAGCTCTGGGCAGCCGACACGGCAGCCGTTCCCTGTTCCTTGTTATTTGTACCTATTTCATTCAGGGCAACCACAGCCTGATTATTATCACGAATATTATAAAATGCCTGCAATTCCTCTTTTTCAGGGCCGGAGGCAAAATGATGCTGGTTGCGGTTGATTGCCTGCAAATCGGCATTATTCTGGCTGCTTGCCCCGGAAATGCTGTCAGCACCATATACCCTTGCCCTTATTTCGCTGCTATTTGCACCATAAGTGTCCAGCCTGAGGGTGCCAGCCTCTACGCTCGCAACATTGTCCATCCCTGTGATACTGCCAGCCTTTAAAACAGCTACATCATCTCCAGGCCTGGCATTGACCACATCTGCCGTAGAACCAGACAGCAGCTTCGCGTTGCTCACCTCAATGTAACCTGCACTGCCACCACTATATGCCAGCAGCCTGCCATCCGACTCCAAAGTGCCGTCAATACTCAGCTTGCTGTCTTCGTTCAGTGCACCGATAGTGCCATGATTGATAAACTTGCCTGTGGTATCATCGCTGATGCCCTCTGCCATCCTGCCGCTCATATCATTTACTGTATAACTTTTCCCCAGCAGCGTAGCACCTTGATTGACTTTCACATTGACAACATCGGCACTGCCGTCATGCCTCAGCGTACCGCTATTCACTGTCATTTTCATATTGTCGCTGCCAATGATATTGCCCTGCATTTCCGTATTGCCTTTAAAATTCAGGGCAGTAACCAAATCCTTATGATACTTATCATAATCATGTATCTCTTCACTATACTGAAGGAATAGCTTATCACCCTGATCCTTATTTTCTCCCCAGCCTCCGTCATACAGACCATTATCAAAATGCTTCCAGTCAGAGACAATATCCCCTTTTATCCTGGCGCCACCATTCACATTGATATTATTTACAAAAGCATTCTTGGAAATGTACACCGCATGATCCCTGCCGTACAGTTTTCCGTTGACTATCAGGCTGCCCATAGGGCCCGCCAAATCATCTTCACTAATGCTGTCACGCTCAATAACAAAATTAAGCGGAATATTACTACTGCTGGTAATATTGCCATTTTCATCAACATCCCGCTGATACCGCAAATAGGAGCCACGATACTCCTCATTACCTCCCATCGAATTGCTGCCAAAATCAAAGCGCACTCCATCACCGCCAGCCCCGGCAGCCGTTACAGTGCCATCAATGACAACCTTGTTATTGTTGCCATAAGCCACCAGTACGCCACGTCCGTTCTCGCCATCAGCAGACACAGTAACTCCCTGATCCACAGTAATAGTATTACGAACGCCATCAATGCGGATACCGGCACCACCTGTGCCACACGCCAGCAGGTCAGCACTGCCGTCACCTTTCCCCACATCAGTCTGAAGGATATTATTGCCTGAACCGTAAATATGCAGGCCTATACCAAGTGTAGCGGTATTTGCCTTGCCAATTTCATAGGCCGTACCGGCTGCATTACGGGCAAAATATCCCTGCGTATTTTTGAATGGATTGCCATCCGTACCATTTCCATCCGAATAGATGGAACGCCCAAAGAAATTACGCCTGTCAATATCGTAGCCGATATCCTGCATAATCGCCAATTCAGCTTCCATAAGGGCAGTATAAGAACGATAGTTATGATGACTCATCAGGCCGCGGGCAAGGTTTATATGAGAAAAATCAGGACGTCCATTTTCCCAGCCTAAGATAGGAATCCCATCTACGTTCTGAAACTTCTTGACTTTTTCGCCAGTTCCCTCTAATACCTCGCTGACATTTTCCCCCACAAAATAAACTCTGCCAGCTGTTGAAGTAGCAGACAATTCGTCTGCATCCAAATTTTCCACGAAAAATACACCAGCTCCATACGAACTGGATATTTCCTGTCCCTCTGCCGCATCATTTCCCTTTTGGTCTACCAGATGGGAGTCGAAGTTATTGCTCCCCTCCGGCAAATCAGAAAATACATATTTCTTATTTGTATTTCCAGCTTCATTTTCATTTTCATCTTCATCTTTTTTCCCACAAATAATTCCCAGAGCATGGGCAATTTCGTGATATAGTACAACCTGCAAGGAAACTGCACTTTCACTTTGCTGCTGCTGTGTCAATGGCTCATATATCCAGCCATAATAAGCACCATTATTTGCCAGGTTTGCACCTATATTCTTACCTATACTCACATGCCCAAATGCCAATATAGAATTTATGTCACATTCGTTGTTAAATAAATCCAGATCCCCACATTCCAGACCATTCTGAAAGACATCTAAAAAATTATCGGCAGAAATATATGTCTTTATTCCATTTGAATCAACTACCATAGCCGTAGGGCCAGCACTGGCATTTCTCGCTTCATCGTCAGCCCCCACAACGAACAAGCCCGGCTGTTTCATATTTTTTCCGTTTCTGTACAGAATTTCTGCCCACTGTTCGAAAGCATCCCGGATTGATTTTTTCATGGCTGCATTGTAAGAATAATCCAGGTTCCATTGATCAATCTTATTTTCCTCCAGCTTTTCCCGGTCAGCCAAATCAAAATACTGCACCCTGAAAATATCATATCCCCCATAGGAAACAATTTCTTCCTCCATGGCGTAAGCCGGTGCATTAACGGCTGCCAATATTCCCAAGGCAATCATCGACTTTAAAAAACATTTCTTACCGCTCTTTTTCATACCATACCCTCATTTCTCAAAATACCCATTCATTCAAAGCAGCATCAGCACTTTACAACTTTTTTGAAAAATAAAAATCGCGTAACCCAATCCTGATATATAGTGAGTTTAGACACAACCACAAAATCAGGAGGTTTACGCGATGGACTCATTATACAACGAAAATCATATTTGGGGTAGACTTTTTAGAAAATTTATGGATTTACTTCCACAAGCAACCAAGCCAACAAAGAAATTGTTTGCTTTGTTCTTAATAGGACAACTATGCACAGAACATTTCACATCTGTTCGTAATTTGCATAAAACTTTTTTTGTCGAGCGTATGTGACAAAAAACTCAATAGTTACTATCACGCACTTTTAATTGCACATAATTAGGTTCCAATGTACTATATACGGCATCATACAGCTGATTCAAATCCATCATATTTTCTGTTTGCTCATCATAGCATAATCCATACAGTGCTCCACCGCCATGATCCCAAAGGATATAACCTACACTGCAATTAAACACAAGCAAGACTGCATATACAATCCCCAAAATTCTCAGTCAAATGCTATGCATAAATATTCCCTCCACACAAAGACTATATGACTGAATCACTCCCTCCTATGCTTATAGTTTTGGAGAGTTAGTGATTTTATTTGCTGGACTCTTATTTTATCATTTTGTAGAAATCCTTAAAGAAGGAGGAACATATACGTCCAAACATATTTACTCCGTCATCATTATCACGGTCACGCCATTCCTGGCGGCTATAAATTTCTTCGCCGGTGACTGCATCATGAACATGGAACTCAATTTTCTCATATACCACGCTGCTGTAATAAGCAGGATGTACAACCGGCACCACGATTTCATCCTCAACTTTCACCCAGTTCCCTTTGGAATCCCTGACGTTTTTGTTGACAGTCTTGGTTTCCCAGGTGGTATATTCAGGATGATAGATAGACTTGGTTTCATACTGCAACACCTTGGCATCTATATACACATCGGCATAATCCTTCAAGTTTTTATCAAAAATATCATTGAAGGCCTCCGAATCTTTTTGAGCCAAAATTTCCAAATCCTGCCCCTGAGCCAATGACATCTTGCGTATCACTGCTTCCGGGGTAACTACCGGGATTTTTTCCTGCATTGCTTTTTCTTCATACATGCCGCCTAAAGAACGCTCCCGTACCCCCTCTATATTGGTGTCAGAAAAATCCATATCATAAAGCAGTACATTTTTAATTGCCTTGAAATTGTAATTTTTATCCTTGTACTCAACTTTTTCTGCTGATACAGCTTGCATCATAAACATCAGCAGCAAACACGCCATAAGCACCATTCTAAAACTTTTACCCCAATAACTCTTTTTCATTTTGACCATCCTTTCTTCCGCTGTACACTTATAGTTGTATTATTCTACACCGGGCACAATTTTCCTGCCCTTGAGAAAAGAATTTTAACATCCCACACCAAAAAATTTAAGCAATGTAATAGCATACAGCACTTTACAACTTTTTTGAAAAATAAAAATCGCGTAACCCAATCCTGATATA
>SAMEA3663090__coassemble_66_pt1 | contig 70271 bp, 52 predicted proteins | sample SAMEA3663090__metabat2_low_PE_027 | metagenome-assembled genome bin SAMEA3663090 (sample SAMEA3663090) | pig gut metagenome | biome: pig gut; feature: pig-associated habitat; material: faeces | place: France | collected 2012 | reverse complement strand
CAGTTAGGGCCATTAAGTCGGACAGAGCAAAAGTCGTTATGACCGCAGGCTGTATGCTTTTTTATTTATTCTTTTCCAGCTTCATAATAGCCTGCACGGCAATAGCACATTCCAGGCGCTTTTTCTGAATCTCACAGCCGGTTTCATATGGCTGGCGAATATCTCCGTGGAACAAATCCGCATTGGCATGACAGCCACCGGAGCAGAAGAACCGTGCCCAGCAATCCCGGCATTTTTCCTTATTCAGCACATGGCTCTCACGGAAATACTGAGGCCAATGCTGGTCAGTTACCCCCTCATCCAAGGAGCCAAGACGATATTTCTCCCGGCCTACAAACTGATGACACGGATACAAATCCCCATTCTCCGCTACCGCAAAATATTCATGGCCAGCCCCACAGCCAGAAAGTCTTTTAGCTACACATGGGCCATTGGACAAATCCATATTGAAATGGAAGAAGAAGAACCCCTTACCCTTTCTCCAGCGCTCCAGATATGCCTCTACCAGCTTATCATATTCCTCTGAGATACGAGGCAAATCCTCATCAGTAAAGCCCAAAGGACTATCCTTCAGCACCACTGGCTCCATAGAAAGAATATCAAAGCCCTCGTCATTCATGGACAATACATCCTTGGTAAAGTCCATATTATTCTTGGTATAGGTGCCACGAAGGTAGGTATATACCCCACGATAGTCATAATCTCCGCCCTTGCGGCTATCCAGACACTTGTGGAAATTAGCTACAGCCTTATCATAGCTGCCCTGTCCTCCCACACATGGACGCATGGCATCATGAACCTCCTTGCGGCCATCCAGAGAAAGCACCAGAGAAAATTCATTATCATTAAGCCATTTGATATTTTCATCATTGAGCAAAATACCATTGGTGGTCAAGGTCAGCTTAAACTTCTTGCCAGTTTCCTTTTCCCGCTGACGAACATATTCCGTAACCGCCTTAACGGTTTTCATATTCATCAGAGGCTCTCCCCCAAAGAAATCCATTTCGCAATGCTTGCGAGGGCCGCTGGCCTCAATGAGAAAATCTACCGCCTTACGGCCGGTTTCCGGGCTCATAATCGCCCTTTCCTGGCCATAGCTGCCCCCATCACCGAAGCAATATTTGCAACGGAGATTGCAGTCCTGAGCAATCATCAGACACAGAGACTTTACCAATCCCTTCTGCTTAAAGGTAGGAGGCACATCCAGATCAGGAGCATAAAGCTGCTGAATCTTCATGAGATAATGAAGTTCCTCCAAAGCCTCCTGCAAATCAGCCTCAGCATATTTACCTGCCAGCTCTGCCAATACCTCTCCGTCATTTTCCCCATCGAAGTAATCCATGATATCAAAAATCATTTTATCTACAACATGAACAGCCCCGCTATTAATATCCAGCAAAATATACATACCATTCTGGATAAATTTATGGATTTTCTGCTTCATTTCAACCTTCATACGATATCTATCTCTCCTATAAAATTCACAAAATATTTTCGGAAGTTAAGCGAAAAAAGGCTCCCTGCAAAAGGGAGCCTCATCTCTAAACCTTATTTCTTGCTCTCGCAAACCTGGTTGCCAACAGTGCAGGAAGTCTTGCAAGCGGACTGGCAGGATGCCTGGCACTCGCCACAACCGCCAGAATTTCTGGTCAACTGCAAAGTAGGCTGATTAACAGTCTGAATGTGCTTCATAAAGGTAAACCTCCTTCAACATATAAAAATCTAATTCTTATTTTACATTTTTTGCCACTTATATGCAAGCCCCATAGCCTGAGTTGCTGGCATCAAGATAAAATTAACTGGCAAATTAGAGGCCCCAGGAGGAGAAAACTCAAAACTTATCCTCATTTTGCCGCTATATACGCCCAAATCCTCCAGCTCGCTGGTATGGTAGATATAATCCCGATTCTCAGTAGCAGGAAAACGACTGCCAGTATAATCATCCACCCTGCTATCCCCAAAGTAAAGCTTGGTATCAGGCACATTAAGCAAGAATTTGCGATTCTGCATTTCATCCTTAACCGTCATGGCACCGGCATAAACTCCCCCAAGAGGACACAGCAAATACTGAATATCACTATCCCCCTTAACAGGAATATGCAATTCATACATAATGCCATAATTGCCGTAGTTCTCCGTAACACTGCCATCAGTGGCATCAATACCCTTTCTGTAAATATCCCGCTGATTATCCGCCAAAGGAATAAACACGGCTCCATCCTGCAAAGGATCATACTCCCTAACAGCCCGCACAATGCGGTTCATGCCTTGATAGGTACCCCTGAGACGATGCTCATCCTTAGGAAGTACCTTGGCCTTAGACACAAAATCCAAAGGATTCTCCCCCGGATTGTACATAATCACAGAAAAACGCACTGGCATATCTGTGTGAAAATCATAAATGCCATTTACCAGCTGTCCTGGCTTCACAATGGTATTATTCGCCCCATTGTCCAACAGATTTTTCCGCCCGGCAAAAACAAAAATATCCCTATTTTCCTGACTTTCCATAAACTGCTGCTGAGCAGTCTTGCCCACCCAGAGATAATTGTCACTAGGCTGATTCAAAGCCTGACGGCTCACATGAACCACCGCTGTATATTTACCTTGATTTTCCATAACAACAGCAATCTTCTTATTCTGGTTAGTATTATTCAGATGATAATAGAAAATACGGCCATTACCATCCACCACATCAGAATAGAGAATACCATTTTCCTCTACGTATTCAGGACTATCAGAAAACAGCAAGGTCCCCCCATTATCAGAAACCTTTACCGGCCATCTCTTTAATGGCTGAGGGCTGTTCTGCTGCCCTGGCTGCCAATTTACAGAATCCATAGGATGCCAGGATTCCGGCACTCGATTACTGTACTTAGGATGAATACCATCCACATCCATATTAACAGCCAAATCCACTACATCCTGTTTTTGCCCAGGCTGCAGCTCTCCCCTGCCCTGAGCAGGCGCAATCTCCACAGTACCCTTATCCTGAACCGGCTGGATAGCCACAGTCTGATTGGTATGATCCTGACCATGTATCCGGGCATAGGCCGGTGACATCAGACTACAGCCAACACAGGCCAACACCAATGCTTTTTTCATCCAAAACTTCACTTTGCTTATCGCTCCCTTTTATTCTATCTTATGCTGACTCCATCCCAGTTGGGCAAAAATCCTGCCCTTCAACAATCTCCATTTAAACTCTGTCAACCCAAAGGTAGGATGAGGTATATTTATCCGCTGCAGCTGATAAGGATCTGTATCAAAGGTATTCAGCCCTGCATCGCCTGTTACCGCAGCCAGATATTCCTCCTCCTTCAACATCTGCTCCAAATCCGTAGTATATTTGCCATTAGGATAGGACAGAGTGTAAATGGTTTTCATGCCATTCCACTCCATCAACAGCTTGGACAGCTTTACTTCCTCTCTAGCCTCATCCAGGGACCTACCTGTCAAAGGCAGATGGTTAGCTGTGTGACTGCCGATTTCAATCCCCCGCTTTTCCATATCCTTTAACTGCTGCCAGGACAAATAACCATCTTTGCCAATATCATTAGTCACCATAAAGATGGTAGCCTTCAATCCCCGCTCCTCCAGGATAGGCAAAAGCTCCTTATAATTGCTTTCGTACCCATCATCAAAGGTAAGAATAATTGGCTTTTCCGGCAACTGCAGCAAGCCCTTTTTAGCCCGCAAATAATCCCTAATGGAAATAGTAGTATAGCCCTGTTCCTGTAAGTAGTCCAACTGCTGCTGAAAATCCTCTACAGGCACATTATAGGCATAGGCATCCTTAGGATCCTCCTGCTGTACCATATGATATTCCAAAATAGGAAATCCCTCTGGCTCTGGCTGAGACAAAAGATATTGGATGCCGCCCCATAAGACCAGCACCACAGCCACAAGAACTCCCAATATATATTTAAGATATTTTGCCAAAAGAAAAATCTCCTTTTTTCACTTTACCTCCCCTGGACTACTATCCGCCAGGGACATTATTTTGCGCAGTCTATTGGCAGCCGCCCCTCGACTGATGCCCAGCATTTCTCCCAGCTCTGATAGGGAAGCATCTGGTTCAGCCAGTCTAAGGCGAGCCATTTCTGCCATTTTAGGAGGCAGCTTGTCCAGCTCGCCCCTGCTTTCCAGCTGATGAATAGCCTGCACCTGAGCCACCGAGGCACTGACTGTACGCTGTAGATTAGCGGTTTCACAGTTTACCAGCCGATTGACCTGATTCCGCACCTCCCGCAGATTACGAGCCACCTCCAACTGTTCTACCGCCTTAGGAGCCCCCAGCATGGCCAGAAGATCCATAATCTCCTCGCCATCCTTCATATAGACCTGATAATTGTTTTTCCTATCCGTAATCCCTACGGGAAAATCCATTTTTTTCAGCACCTGCATCAAGGTATTGGCAAAGGGATAGCTGTTGGCCACAAACTCCAAATGAGCCTTGGCCTCTGGCCGGTTCACCGTACCTCCCCCAAGAAAAGCTCCTCGCAAATAAGCCTTACGACAGCACTGCCGCCGCAAAAGGCCCTTATCATGACCTACAGAACCTTCATTGTCCCCCAGCATTCCTAAGGATTCCATCAAAGGACGAACCTGAGGGGAGGGAGCTACCCGCAAAAAATAACTGTTATTCTTTTTCAGCCTTTTAGCTCGGCTTACGGTAACCTCCGGCTTTACCTGACCATTGGCCTTCAAAAGCTGCAACACCCTGCGGGCTACAGCCGCATTTTCTGTGACAAAATTCAGGCCCAGATTCATAGCTGGGCCAATGGTCATGGAGGCTCCCATCCGCAAAAGAGCTGCCAGCTCTGCATTTTGACAGCAGGTCTTACGGGTGGAGGCTCTAACCAATTCATTTTTTACTTCTGTTGCAAAAGATGGCATAGCTGCCTCACAGAGTTTCGTACACTACCCGCATAACGCTGTCGCACAGCTTCTTGGGGTCATGATGAATTGCATCCTTGGAGGTAATCAAATCCGCCTTAATAATGCCTACCCCCAGCTGATTCAAAGCATCATCATCAACTACCACAGGATAAGCTCCTGTTTCTGCATATTTCTGCTTCAAATCCTCTGGCACCGGTGTTGAGTTCACAATAACATAATCCACAGCATTACGGCCTGCATGGTCCATAATAGCCTTTACATGCATGGATGCGGTATAGCCGTCAGTTTCGCCCGGCTGAGTCATCACATTGCAGATATAGATTTTTACCGCCTTACTACGGCAAATGGCATCACCAATGCCCTCCACCAAAAGATTAGGTATCACACTGGTATACAAACTACCTGGCCCCAGCACTATAGCCTCCGCATTGCGAATGGCATCCAAGGAGGACTGCACCGCCTCAGCGTGCTCTGGATAAAGCTTTACCCGATGAATCCTTTTATGAGCCTCTGGAATATGGGATTCACCACATACCACCGTGCCATCCTCCATAATGGCATCCAAACGGACAAATTCCTTGCTGGCTGGCAAAACCTGTCCCTTTACCGCCAGAACCTTAGAGGATTCCTTCAAGGCTGTTTCCACATCTCCCGTTACCTGAGTCATGGCAGCAATAAACAAATTGCCAAAGCTATGACCTGACAGCTCACTGCTGCCCTCAAATCTGTGCTGGAAAAGCTTCTCCATCAAAGGCTCTGTATCCGCCAAGGCCACCAGACAATTCCGCAAATCTCCCGGAGGAATCATGCCCAAATCCTGACGCAGTCTGCCAGATGAACCGCCATCATCAGCCACTGTAACCACAGCAGTAACATTGGAGGTAGCCTGCTTGATACCTCTAAGCAATACTGATAGTCCATGACCTCCGCCTACCACAGTAATAGCAGGCCCCTTGCCCAGCATACGCTTCTCATAGATAAGATCCACCAGCTTCTCAGAAGGGTTGGAGGGCAGCAGCACCGTAATAACTGATTTAATAATAAACTTAGCTGCCACCAGCATAATACTTGCACCAGCAACCACCATTATCAAGCCGGCAATGGCGGTATATTTATAATCATAACCTCCAGACCATAGATACACCGTTCGGAAAATAGCCTCCTCAATGTGGTCAATATACTTGTAGTTAAAAACCACTGCTATCCCCAGACTGACAATCATTACGCCAGCCGCAAACAAAAGCAGCCATCGCTTGAATTTCATGCCTGGATACAGCCATTTCAACAAGTGCATTTACAACACTCCCTTATACTTCTTCCCGCACATGCTCCCAGACCTCATTCTTCATCAGGTCACGATGCTCCAGCTTTACAATACAGCCCTTTTCCTTCAAAAGCTGATAAATATGGTTGGCAATAAATACAGAACGATGCATACCGCCAGTACAGCCCGCGGCAATAACCAGCTGAGCCTTACCCTCCTTCTCATACTGAGGAATCAGGAAATTTACCAGATTGTCCAAATGCTGCTTAAACTCCTTGGTAACAGGCCACTGGTCAATATAAGCGGCCACCTCTGGCACCGCACCACTCTTGTGGCGCATGGACTCCACATAGAATGGATTTGGCAGGAAACGCACATCAAAAACCAAATCTGCATCCAAAGGCATACCAAATTTAAACCCAAAGGAAATCACATTAATATTCATCTTTTCTCCCACTCTTGGGGCAAAAAGATGAAGAATCTTTTCCTTCAAATCTATCTTCTTCAAATCTGAAGTATCCACAATATAGGTAGCCTTGTTGCGAACAGAGGCCAGCCTCTCTCTTTCCTTGGCTACACCATCACTGATACGGGAGCTAGGGGCCATAGGATGACGACGGCGGGTTTCCTTATAACGGCGAATAATGGCTGCATCAGAAGCATCCATAAAAAGCAGTACATAAGGCTGATTATCCCTATCCATATCCTCCAGCACATGGGTAAAGGTATCAAAAAACTCCCTACTGCGGGTATCCACTACCAATACTACCTTGTTGATACTGCCCCCAGACTGCTGACACAGCTCCGCAAATTTAGGAATAAATACCGGTGGCAGATTATCCACCACAAAATAGCCTATATCCTCCAGATAACGGCAGGCTTGGGTTTTGCCACTGCCGGACATACCAGTGACAATGATAAACTCGCAAGTCTTATCCTTTTCCTTCTCTTTTTCCATAATAACCTCCGCTATTTCCTTTACATACAGAAACGCTCCAATGCCTCAGCAACACCATCATGCTCATTATCTGTTACCATATATCTGGCCGCAGCTTTAGCCTCTGCATTGGCATTGCCCATAGCTACGCTGATAGCTACAGATGTCAGCATACTAACATCATTGCTGGAATCTCCAATAGCCAATACCTGCTCGCTAGGAATGTTCAGAATCTCCGCCAGCTTGGCAATGGCAGTAGCCTTATTAACCCCTGGCTTAATCAGCTCCACATAGGTAGGAGCAGACTTCATAGCCTCAATACGGCCTCCAAACTTCTTCTGAACCAGCTTGATAACCGCATCTGCCTGCTTTGGAGTATCGGTCATAATCAACATCTTTGGCACATGAACATTATATTTATAAATATCCTGCCCCACAGTCTTGCCCTGCACACCGCAGGCCTTCTGATAATACTGAGCATGCTCATCATTTACAATGAAATACAGTTGGTCATCACTATAGAGATGAATATACAGCTCGCACTCCTGCGCAAAATCCAACAAATCCTTAACCACTGCTTCATCCAGATAGGAAGCATAAAGCTCCTTGCCACCAGCAGTCTTAATGAGAGCACCATTGTAGGTAATAATTGGCACATCCAGCTCCAGCTCCTGAGCATAAGGCAGAGCGGAGGCATACATTCTGCCTGTAGCAATAGTAAAGATTACCCCTGCCTCTACAGCCCGCTTAATCATATGCTTGTTGCCCTTAGAAATCTTGTGCTCATTGTTGAGCAATGTACCATCCATATCTGTAACAAATAATTTTGCCTGCATTTTTATTCTCCTCATGTAAGTGTATTTGTTTTAATTTATATAATATATCTAAATATAAAATATCATATACCCACCATAAAATCTTATGGACTAAAGGTAACAGTTACCGTCTGTCCCTGCTGGATAGCTGTACCTGGGGCAATGCTTTGACTCTTAGCCAGTCCATTGCCCTGAATATCAATCCCCAGCCCCCGCTGTGCCAAGGTCTGGGAAGCTTCCTTAATGCTCATACCCTGCAAATCCGGCATACCCTTGCCATCATCCACAGGCTTAGGAGCTTCTGGCTTATCCTTGTTCATATCCTCAAAGGTATCACTGGATGGACTGATATGCATAAACCTCAGCAGCTGGGCAAAAATATCCCTGGCTACCGGGGCAGCAATCTGACCACCATAAAAAGCTCCCGCTGATGGATCATCAATAACCACCAGCACCACAATACGAGGGTCCTCCACCGGGGCAAAGCCACAGAAGGAGGCTATATATCTGCCCTCCATATAACCGCTGGTATGCTCATTAATCTTCTGAGCCGTACCTGTTTTACCCGCAATACGATAGCCCTTGACACCAGCCTTGGCGCCGCCGCCTGTAGCAACTACCTGTTCCAGCAAGCCTACAAGGGTTTTGTCTGTGGCAGATTCCAGCACTCTGCCAACCTCTTCCCTGCCAAAGGACTTGTACTCAGTACCGTCAGCATTAGTAATCTCCTTGATGATATGAGGCTTCAACAGCACGCCATCATTGGCAATAGCCGACATGGCTGTAACCAACTGGAGAGGGGTAACGGCAATACTTTGACCAATGGACATGGTAGCCACATCTGAATTTACCATATCCTTAGGGTTAAACAAAATTCCCTCCTGCTCTCCCGGCAGCTCAATACCAGTAAGACGGCCAAAACCGAATTTCTGAGCATATTCCGTCAGCTTTTCCCCGCCTATCCACAGGCCTACCTGGGCAAAACAGGTATTAATGGAATTTTTTACTACATCAATAAAGGTAACATTGCCAAAGGAGCCTCCATTCCAGTTCTGGATTCTTTTCTCAGAAACATCCACATGACCGGGATCATAAAAGGTCATATTGGGGGAAACAACTCCCTCCTGCAATGCTGCCCCAGCCACGATAGCCTTGAAGGTGGAGCCTGGCTCATAGATAGAAGCTACAGCTCTATTGCGCCATGCCTCGCCATTAGCATCTACATCCCAATATTTATTAGGATTGTAGGTAGGTCGAGAGGCCATAGCCAGCACCTCGCCGGTTTTAGGATCCATAACCACCGCTGTAACAGCCTTTGGCTTGTTATCAGCCACAGCCTTATCCAAGGCCTGCTCCACAATAAACTGCATGGTAGCATCCAAGGTCAGGGTAATATTCTTGGAATTATCTCCTCTATATCGCTTCTGAGCCGCCGAAAAAATAGAATCAAAAATAGGACGGCCCCGCATATCAATAAGAACATCAGCCTCCTGAGCCTCACCCTTCAGCAAATCATCAGCAAACTGCTCCATACCAGCCAGACCTACATCATCCGTGCCGATAAACCCCAGCACATTAGCGGCAAGACTATCGTTTGGATAATATCGTTTTACCTCATCATGAAGCTCCAGGCACTCATATCCATGAGCCTCCTTCAGCTCCTTAATGGCTTGTTCCTCATCTATTTCCAGACGCCTTTTCACATAAACAAAAACGCCGCCGGTATCTATATCCTCCTGAATCTCCTCCGGCTTCAATTTGAGAATATCTGCAAGAGATGCTGCTATATCATCCCTATCCTCTGCCTCAACCTTGCTGGGATTGAGAACCAGAGATTTGGCCATACGGCTGATAGCCAGCTCCCGACCATTTCTATCCGTTATTTTTCCCCGGGGAGATTGCCGGGATCTATTTTCCTCTGCTATAACTATAGCTCTCTGCTCCAGCTCACTGCCATCCACCAGTTGCAGCCATGCTACACGCACAATCAGAACCAGCATCAGACACCAGGCCCCAAACAACAGATAGCTCAATCTAGTTTGCATTTGATTTCGTTGTTTGTTCACCAATTTAACACTCCATAGTCTACATCAAAACATATCTATCCCTTTATTTTACACTATATTATGACAAAAGCAAAAGTTTTTTACTAAGCTAGGTTTTTACGGCTTTTGTATGGATAAAAATAAATTTGTTTTGTATACAAAGATATAAGTTTACAAATTATTATTCTTACTGTTATAATATAACGAGAATGGTGGTGATTACAGTATGGATGCTACTGATAGAAGAATTTTAAAAAGATTACAGGAAAATTCCCGCGTAACAGTTTCTGTTCTGAGTCAGGAAATTTCCTTATCCATGCCGGCTATTAGTGAAAGATTGAAAAAGCTGGAAAACACCGGTGTTATTCAGCAGTACACAGCAATTCTAGATCCTGAATTGGTAGACAAACAGCTTATGTGCATTCTCTACATCAGCTTCGAAGATCCTGTTTACGGAGATCATTTTGAGGAGTTTATTGTCAGCGAGCCTGATGTAAAGGAATGTTTCTATATTACAGGTGAATATGACTATGCTCTAAAAATTATCACCAAGAATACCAAGACTCTGGATAAAATAATGACTCGTATCAAAAATCAGGAAGGCATTGCCAGAACTGAAACCATCGTTGTCATGGCCACAATTATTGACCGTCCAACCATCGAAATCGAATAAAATCAAGGACAAAATGAGCATACCGCCCGATAGCCAGAAGCTGTCAGGCGGTATTTTTATTGCCAATACTTTATCACCAATGATATTTTTCGCCACGATTTATCTTAAAACAGCGATATATCTGCTCCACCAGCAAGAGCCTTATCATCTGGTGGGTAAAGGTCATAGGGGAAAAACTCAGCCGGAAATCCGCCGCCTGCCTTACCTCCTCCGATAGGCCAAAGGCCCCCCCAATCAGAAAGGTAATATTGCTGCGGCCCTGAAGAGCCAGGCTATCCAGCTTGGCCGCCAGCTTCTCTGAGGAAAGCTGCTGACCATAAACATCCAGCACAAAAAGATAGCTTCCCTCTGGCACCTGACGCAAAAGCCTTTGTCCCTCCTGTTGCAAGGTCTGTTGCTTTTCCGCCTCAGATGGATTATCCTTCATTTTTTCCTCATTGATTTCCACAATCTTCACATTGGCAAAAGGGCCCAATCTTTTTAGAAATTCATTAATACCTGCTGTCAGATATTTTTCCTTGATTTTGCCAGCCGTTACAACGGTTATCTTCATGAAGCAGCCTCCAAAGCTACATCCACAGTGGATACATTGCCATTCCGCTCATATTTTACCTTGACGGAATCTCCCACCTTGCTATCCAGAATAGTATTCCGCACATCGCTTACCTTGTTGGTTTCCTTATCCCCAATGGACAGAATAATATCCCCACGGCGGAGGCCTGCCTTGTAGGCCGGGCCATTAACAGTAACGCTTTCAATATATACACCCTTGTCCACATTGAGAATATAGCCATAACGGCCAGCAGTTTCCTTATCAAAAATTCCTACCCCCAGATACGGACGGGTAACCTTACCAGAGGTCATTAGCTCATTGACAATATCCTTTACAGTATTAATAGGAATGGCAAAGCCCATACCCTCAATATCACTGCGGGCAATCTTGGCAGAATTAATACCAATAACCTTGCCATCTGCATTTACCAGAGCACCACCGGAGTTGCCCGGATTAATAGCTGCATCAGTCTGCACAACCTTCAGCACTCTATCATCTATTTCCAGAGAACGATTCAAAGCACTAATAACGCCACTGGTTACACTGCCCTGAAATTCCAGTCCCATAGGATTGCCAATAGCAATAGCCGGCTCACCCACCATAATATCATCAGAATCACCCAGTTCCGCTGTAGGCAGATCATCAGCATCTACCTTTACCACAGCCAGATCTGTCAGCTCATCTGCACCTACCAGCTTGCCAGACAGGGAACGGCCATCAGACAGGGATACAATAATCTCCTTAGCCCCGCTAATAACATGATTATTAGTAACAATATAGCCATCCTTGCGGAAGATAACCCCAGAGCCTGCTCCCTCTACCTGAACAGGATTGTTAAACCAATCTCTGGCCACAGCCTTGTTGGTAATACCTACCACAGCAGGGCCTACAGCCTTAGCGGCTCTTACCACTGGCGTATTCCGGGCATCAGAAATCTCCTGAGAAGCCGCTGGCTTTTCCTGAGCTGCCGAGCCGGCCTGACCATCAGTACAGCCTCCAAATAATACTGTAGCCACCAGCATCATCCCGGCTACACCTGCAAAGCATTTTTTTGCCATTTTACTACGGTACATAATCCAATCTCCTCCTTTAAATTAACTGTCAGAAAACCACACTTGTGCTATGATTCTGAGCTGTCATATATATTTCCATATTATTAATGCCATAGCTGTCCAAGACAGATTTCACTGTATCCATAGCCAGCTCTGGCCGATTGTTGGATTCACTAAGATGAGCCAATATCAGCTTCTGAGGCCTCCTTCGCAGCTCTGCCACCACCTGGGCCATCCGTCTGTTAGAAAGATGTCCCAGAGGACCAAGGATACGCTGTTTCAAGTTATAGGGATAACTGCCCTGCTTCAGCATTTCCTCATCATGATTGGCCTCCAACACCAAAACCTGAGCACCCTCCAGCATCTGTTGCAATCTATCATCTACATTGCCTATATCCGTGGCCACCACACAGCGGCTGGTGCCCTGAATAATATAGCCCACAGGCGCAGCGGCATCATGAGGTATATCAAAGGCTCTTACGGCCACCCGCCCAAGCTGAATCCTATCAATAATTGGATTGACACAATCCCCCGGCAGCTCCTCATAACAGCTCATAGCCCGAAAGGTAGCAGGGCGGGAATATATCTGAATGCCATATTTCTTCACCAGATTAGGCAACCCCTTAATATGATCCCCATGCTCATGGGTAATAAAAATACCATCCAGCATTTCTACACTTTCCCCCAGAGCCGCCAGCTCCTGCTTAATCCGTCTGGCACTAATTCCTGCATCTATTAATATTCTTATACCATCCATTTCCACAAAGGTAGCATTCCCCTTGCTGCCACTGGCTAGTACAGCAACCTGCATAATCTATCATCACTCCACACTTCTATAATATACTCAAGAATACTGTAAAATGGCTGTAAAGTCAAAATATATCGGAATCAATACTTCATGCATTTTCTGCTAAAAAAATTTCCCCTCCTGTCGGAAGGGGAAAATAAACAAGAAATTTTAATATTTATACCAATTTTTTGACTTTTTCTCTACTCTGCGTGCCAATATTCTAGACACCTTTAAAAGACTTTGTAACATTACTATATTTTCCTCAACCTCTCCCATGGCATCCATCTCTTTTAATTCTGCTAAAGCCACTTCGTGCCCATTAGCAACTAAATCTTCAGTTTTATCTTCCTGCATAGTATATAATCCCAAAATCATATTTCTTAATTGCTCCGATAACTGCCATGATCTAGTATATTTATCCTCCACAAAGTCATAAGCCGTTTTTCCTGCTAAATCTCTCCCAAGTAAATAATCCAAAGACACCCCGTAGAAATCAGCAAAATCTAATAACGCTCCTAATTCTGGGGAACGCTTATCATGCTCTATAAGGTACATGGCTGAAATCGTATATTTTCTATTATATTTTTTATTAAAAAGATTACACAGCTGCTTCTGAGTCCATCCCCTTTGCAGTCTAAGTTCCCTGAATCTGGTCATGTTTATTTCTACCTGCCTATTGCAAAAATTAATCTATGCGATATTCTTTAGCCAAAGCTTTGCGATCAATTTTCCCGTTTAGATTAAACAACATACTTTCTCTTTGATAATATACCGTTGGTACCATATAGCTCTGCAATTTGCTAGTTAAAACTTCCTGAACACTATCAGGAGTAATATTTCCCATATAAATAAATATCAAATCTTGTGTCTTTTGATCAAAAATACAACAATTGTATTCAATTTCAGGAATTGATGAAGCTGCAGCTTCTATTTCTCCCAACTCGATACGATATCCATGACGTTTTATCTGAAAATCCATTCTGCCAACATACATCAATTCATGATATTCATTATATGTCACCAAATCACCAGTCCTGTAAACGATTTCTGGATAATCACTATGTGCTGGATTTTGCACAAATGCCTGGGCTGTTTTTTCTGGATTACGGAAATATCCAGCCCCAACAGTTGTGCCTCTAATACACAATTCTCCCTCAATGCCTGGTTCTGTTATTAATTCACCATTTTCACTAATAACCATAGCATCAACATTTTTACACGGCTTGCCTATTGGCAAAATATCGTCATCAGCAAAATCCCGATTTACATCAAAATAAGTGCAGGCAACAGTACATTCGGTTGGTCCATAAAGATTTACAAATCTAGTATCTGGATAATATTTGCGCCAATAATTTAATTGCTTAACTGGCATTACCTCACCACAAAACAGAACATTTTTTAGTTCCAACTTATCAACATGGGATAAAATATCCATATTTGCATATACGCTAAGCATTGATGGAATCCAAAATAGTGTATTAACCCCCTGAATTAACATACTTTTCCATACTCTCACTGGTGAAGCTAACATTCTTTGCTCTATAAAGAATGTTTTACAACCACTAATAATTGGTAAATAAATATCCTGCACTGACAAGTCGAAGTAAAATGGTGCTTCATTTGCAATAACAATGTCTTTATCTATATCATAAGTCGATTTAAGCCAACTTACATAATCAATTACATTACGCTGATTTATGAGCACTCCTTTAGGTATACCTGTTGACCCCGATGTAAATAGTGTATAAAGAATATCTGTATCAACTACACAATTTGTTATAGAACGTATCTTATTCTCATCTGGCAGTTTCTGCTCTATAATTCTTTCATAAGTAAGTATTAAGGCTTTATGCGCAAACTTTTCCACCTGTTCCTTTTGTTTCTCCTGCGTTATTACTACAACTGGTCGAAAAGTATCAACTATTTTTCTTATTCTTGATATAGGCATTGTGGTATCAATAGGTGAATAAAAATTACCACTATATGCCGTGCCTAAAAAAGCTGCAACACATTCTGTACTTTTAGGCATATAAATCATTACAGGCATCTTAAAATAATTACCTGCAATTATAGCTCCCGCAACCTTCAACGCTTCTATTTTTAGTTGTTTAAAGCTAATTTCACGTTTTTTATCTACAAATGCAATATTATCAGGGTACTTTTCAACAACTTTTTCAAAATAATCTGTTATCAGACACATAAATTGCCGTCCTCCAAAAAAACACCATTATTTTTTTGCAGCTAATACTGCATCGTAAAGATCTTCTACCAACACTGCCTCAGCCACTGAAAATTTATCAACTTTTACATTATACTTTTCCTCTGCCATTACTACGAAGGCTACCATACTAAATGAATCCCATGATTCAATATCTAACAAATCCATGTCCAAGGAAATATCTTCCTGATATTTTAACATTGCTTGCAAATCATTTATAAATTGTTCCTGCGAAATCATTTCATCATTCTCCTTTTTTTATTTTGCTATAAAACTTTTCTTTAACCAAATCAGCTATTTCACGGCGTTCTGCAGTATTAAGTCCGGCAAGATACGCAAAGATTGTTACTGACACAACAGATGCGACGCAAACCATCACAAAACCTGTTAGCTGAAAAATATCCAACCATATACCTGCCATATATGGTAGCGGTATAGCTAAAAAAGTAACCAATATACATCTAATTACTAATCTTATTATTTCAGAAGCATGATAATCGATGTAGTAACACAATATAATTGGTTTTTCAATCAATCCTTCTAGAAACGCCATAAAGGCAAAAGCGTAACATAAAACCATCGGTGAATAGCCTTGACAAAACAGTATGTATACAGCCAGCAATATCAGTATGTCGATAACTGGTGCAAATAATGCATTTTCCCGCAATCTTCCTTTGGCATAAATTGCAGTATAAAAACATGCGTCGAATACACTAAACAAATTCTGCACCATAGTCCACTGCACAAATTCTATTAAATATTCAGGCACAATAACCAACCACAATTTAAGCAACGGCTCTGCCAAAATTATTACTGGTATGGAAACCATTAGCATAAGATAATACGCCAATCTAGTGCTTATTAACAATAAATGCTTAGAGCCAGTGTAATCTCCTACTGCCATCTTTTTGATGATTTGTGGATTAGCAGCCATACGGAAATTTTGCACAAATTGATTAACCGCATTGCTTACTTGATCATTTAAAGCCCTTGCTACTACTAAGGCCGGCGAAAAAAATACATTTAACAGCAGCATAGTTCCATATTGCAACATTGCTACTGAAACTCCTGCAAAGGCGTTCCAAATGGAAAAGCTCCCAACCTCCTTTAAGAGATTTACATCAAAGCAAGAATATTGCCAATGACTTTCAACATAACTTCTTGTACAATAAACACGGTACAGTGTTAAAACAAACACCTGATATGCACACATTAGTACTGCGAATATCAACAATTTGTCTGAAGCTATGAATTCAATGGCAACGGCCACCCCTAATTTCAAAAATACCTCTAAAAGCCCCATATAAGCATATATCTTCATGTTTTCATGAGCTATAATAACGGCTGTATATGGCACCTGCGTAATGCTGAAAAAGCCTGTGAGAATTGTAAATTGAAAAACTATTTTGGCCGTAACCAATTGCTCTGCTGGAATATTTAATTTGGCATCTATCAACCAAATTCCAGCAACTTCCGCCGCAATGACAAAAAATAGTGCTATGACTATATGAACACTTAGCAAGGTGGAAAATGTTGTTTTTAATCTCTCTGTAATACCGCGCCCCAGCTCGAAGGTTAAAAATCGTGATGTGCCAGCTGACAACAAGGAATTTACAAAAGATAAAAGACCAACTATTCCTCCTACCGTTTGATATATTCCATAATCATCTACACCTAATGCATGCAAAATCACACGAGAAGTATATAGTGCTACAACTATCATACAAGCCATGCGTACATACAAAAATATGGTGTTTTTTACTATACGTAAATTATTTTGCTTCATAATGTCGAAAAATCACAATTATCAGGGTCGTAACGAAGACGAGAATTTATATTCATGGAATCTATTTTTTTCATATCCTCCGTATCAATTTCAAAATCAAACACATCTAAATCACTTTTTTGATGCTCGGAATTTAATGTGCGAATAACTGGTATAATTCCATTTTGAATATGCCATCGCAATATTATTTGAGTTTTACTTTTACCATATTTTTTCGCCAAATTATTTAGTAAAGGCGGATTCATTAATCTATCATCCTGTCGCCCCGTTGGGGAATATGCTTCAACTTGAATATTATTTTCACGACAAAATTTTCTGAGCTTTTCCTGTGTGAATAACGGGTGAACTTCAAATTGATCTATTAATGGGTATATACCAGATATTTCTTTGATTCTTTTAAGATGATGTTCATGGCAATTAGCAACCCCTAGCATACGACAATATCCCTTATCTTTTATTTCAAGCATTTTTTCCCATGTTTTTTCATAATGTCCAGTAACAGGCCAATGAAACATAAGTATATCAATATAATCTGTCCCAAATCCTTTTAGCTGATTGGTAAATTCTTCCTCTATTGATCCATTAAACTGCGCCTGATTACTAACACGGGTCGTTATGATAATATCTTTTCTATCAATTCCGGATTTTTTTATTGCTTGAGCCATAAGGCTTCCATCACCATATGATGCTGAGAAATCAATTGTATGAAATCCATTTCTTATTGCTGAAGACACTGCATTAACATAATTCTGTTTATCAATAGTAATTCGTTTCAATTTTCTACAAGCTCTATGAAATAAATCTTTTTTTAATTGATGCGGTGTATATCCCAATGCATCAGGTCCAAAGCATATAGCCGGAATATACTCACCATTAGCTAATCTTATCTGTTCCATATCATAACTCCCATTTTTAGCATTTCCACAATACATTTTCAGCTATCACCTCAGCAGGTGATCCAGATACCAATGCGTGAGCTGGCACAGATGCCGTAACCATAGCTTTAGCTCCAACTATGGCGCCACGCCCAATTTTTACCCCAGGCATAATAGTACATGATTCGCAAAGCCATGCCTTTTCACCAATAATCACCGACCTGGCTGTACGATAACCTGGAGTATTCATATAATGTTCTCCATTATTATCACGAATCAGGACATTGCGTCCCATCGCCACATCTGCTCCTATATATATCTCTTTGCCACAAATAATAGTACACCCAATATTTGTATCACTTAAACCGAATCGCTTGCCCTCAAAAGTCAGCTTGGCATTTTCAAAAACCTCAATATCACTACCGTAACCGATTACCATTTCACCATTTACTATTAATTTGCCACCATCTGCTACCAATAACCTTGTCTCAAGGGTGCTAGCAGGAAATCTATCCTTGGCACCTAAAATCATCAATCCATTCAACTCTAACGTACACTTTGGCGATATATTCAAATTACAATATGTACCACAAAGCAATCCTTGATGTTTTAGCAGCCTGCTTAACCCGCTATATTTGATTGTCTGATACAAAGCCTTGGGATGTAATCTTGTCACTTTTATTATCTGCTTCAAAAATTTAAGATGATTCCACAAAGGACGTAATTTATTTTTTACCCTAAATTTAATTCCACCATTGCTGTGAGCACTATATTTAGTAACCACATCATCAAATGGCATACTGTCTAAATCTGAAAAAAAATCCTCTCTATTTATAGAAGATTTTGTAATTGGATATTGCAAGGCTGGATTTCCAGGCAAAGCCCATTCAAAAGGTGTCTCTAAAAAATTTATTCTTTTTTTCACTTTTTCAAAAAATCTCTCACCTTTTTGAGAATTAACCATCACCAGCGATGTGCCAATATTCTTATCCATAGAAGTATCAAATTTTTCAATTCCCCAAAAATCACCAATTGTAATATCTGCAATACGTGGGAATCCTTTAAATTTACATTCATAACATGATGGTCGACAATATAGATGAGTTTCCACAAAGCCCTTGGTAAACAAACTTACATCTTTAGTTTCCTCACCATTTTCAAAAACAAATTTTTGCGTAAGATTGCGCCAACCGTATTCCTTAGATCTATTCTCTGTATAGATGACCTTGGAGCCATATTTTTCTTCTATAGAATCTATATACTTGCGCCATACTTTGGGCGAATTTACACCTAAACAAATCAAATCAACTATCAATAAATTTTCATACTCTTTACCCAGATACGCCCGCAAACCTGCCATTTGACATGGCACGCCACATACCAATACTTTTTCACCATTGTTAAGCAGTGTTTTAACTTTACAGTAAAATCCCTCAGCATTGCTTTGTAAATATTTTGAACGACGCAATTTAATTAGATCGTGTCTGTCATTTGATATAAATTGCGATACAGACATATCTTCATTATGTATAGCACCACCTACGTAACCATGTTGACGATACATAACATCTGCTATAGCTGAAAACATTCCCCCAGTTGTACTAGCAAAAATGACTTCCATACTTTTGTGCATAGCTGCATAGCAATCTGGTCTGTCTTTATCATTCTGCTTTAATGAATCTATATGTATAACAGGACATACTTTCTCACATATTCCGCAATCAATACACAAGGATTTTTCTACATGAGGATATAGAAAACCTTCGTTATCTGCTTGAAAAGAAATAGCTCCTTTAGGACATGCATCCCCACAAACGTTGCAACCACAACAATTAGCTTTTTTCTCAATAGTAATCAATTCGATTCCTCCTGCATGAAAAACTCACCTAATAATAGCGCATATAACGCTCCCTACTTTATGTTATCCACATTGTCTATTATAGTATCACATTTGCCCCCCCCCGACAAGATAATAGTATATTTTTCGCATATTACCACATATATATTTTAAGGAAATCTATTCTTACTCCTATATTTCTAGATACCCTTAATCAACTTCGTAATTTTATGAAATTTTGTTCATATATATGTTGTATGTTTTTCCATTTGTCTTACTCTTTAACTAATTGAAACTAATATTGAACACTTTGTTCATTCTGCTAACAATTCGTGTTTTTAGTAGACTATTGAATATATTTAATAAAGTTTAATTAAAAAAAGATACAATTTTATATTGACTTGTATAACCATTTATGCTAATATAATGACAAGATAAGTTTACAAAATTTATGTAGCTTACCACCTGCAAGGTTGTTTTTTTCCAACGCCATTTCTCGACCTTGCAGTTAAGGTGATGTATTCCCTATAGTACATCCCCTATAGTCAATCCCTTTCAGCCCTCAGCGCTTATCTGAGGGTATTTTTTTGTCCCAAAATGACCAAAAGCTTGCCAGAGCACAACACACTCATGGCAAGCTTTTTTCGTGAATTATTTCCAGCCGGCGAACCCCAACCTAATAGATACCTGCAGCCCTCCTAACCTTCACCATTAATGGCGCAAAGCAGAAGCCTTCTCCTGGCAGTGAGGACAGCGGCCAAAGAAATACAGCTGACGGCCCGAAAGCTGGTAGCCAGTTTTGGCCTCCACTCCGTTCATCAAGCCTTCATCCTGAAACTGAACCTCCCACGACTAAAGTCGCGGAGTTCCCAGCCAAGAATCCTAATGGATTCAGATACGCTGGGCTACCCCCGTAGTTCCTACGGTTCTTGTATATGTTATACTCCAACTATTCGGAGTCCTTCATTTAGAATATTTATGGCTGCATTTACATCCCTGTCATGGACAGCTCCGCATTGCGGACAAGCCCATTTTCGCACTGACAAGTCCTTGGTTTCAGTATGTTTATGACCACAACAGTTGCAAATTTGGCTTGATGGAAAGAACTTGTCTATTTTGACAATCTTCCTCCCATACCATTCTGCCTTGTAGCTAAGCATCCTGACAAACTCAGACCATGAAACATCCGAAATCGCCTGTGCCAGCTTATGGTTCTTGACCATATTCTTGACCTGCAAATCTTCAAGACATATCACATCATTGTTTCTTATCAGCTCTGTAGACAGCTTCTGCAAAAAGTCTCTTCTCTGATTGGTAATCTTTGCATACAATCTTGCTACCTTGATTCTAGCCTTGTTCCTGTTTGAGCTGCCCTTTGTTTTTCGGGACAGGCTCTTTTGCAAAAACTTTAACCGTTTCAAGTATTTAACCAAATATTTAGGATTTGCATACTTCGTGCCGTCAGAGGCTATGGCAAACTCCTTCAGTCCTAGGTCTATGCCGACATTGTGATTTACTGTCTCTAAGGCTACCATGGGGACATCAGTACAACAGATGGAAACATAGTATTCGCCATTAGGCTCTTGCAAAACTGTCGCATTGAGAATCCTGCCTTCAAGCTGCCTTCGTTTGTCCTTTGTCTTGACCTTGCCCAGCTTGGGAAGCTGAATCTTCTTTCCCAGGAACTTAATGTTTCCATTCGTGTAGCTTGTGCGATAGGACTTGTGCCTATCATGCTTGCTCTTAAACCTTGGAAAGCCAGCTTCGGGACGAGCAAAAAAATTTTTGTACGCCACATCCAAATCCTTCAAGGACTTTTGCAAGGCATCCTTGTCAGGTTCTTTTAGCCATGTAAGTTCCTGTTTTAGGGTTGTAAGCTCCTTGGAACACTGATTGTATGACATACTGGATTTATCCTGCTTGTACAGCTCAATCCTCTTAGCAAGAAAATGATTATAGACGTATCTAGCGCAACCAAATGTCTTTTGCAATAAAACCTGTTGAGTCTTATTCGGATATATTCTAAATTTAAATGCCTTTTCCATGTCAATCACTTCTTTTCTGTCCTTGAATGCAACACAGACTCTATGTCTATAATTATAGCACATACAATCGGTAGATTCAATTTCAATCCGTGATTTTCATGGATTTGGCAATAACATATGTAAGAATCATAGGATTCTATTTTAGTCGTATTTGGGAGATTGTCGTTCACCGAAAGCCGCTACACTCTCGGCAGTTCTCTTATGAACTTCTTGCATTTTCACGCAAGCACAGACTATATCTTGTCCGTCAGCCTTGCCTGTTACGGTCTACCCACTTCCCGCCGCTTGGCGGTACTTCCCTCAGGAGGAATAGTCGTTGAGCTTTCTCCTATTCGGAGCTTAGTTGCTGATTGTCCATTCTTTAGCACTTAGGCTTTAACCTTATGCCATACAGCAGATTTTTTTCGCTTTCGCCACATTCACGCCTAGGCTTGTTTCATCCTTGCGTTGTAGTTCTGCTATCTTTAGGAGTTTCCAGCAGTTCGAGTAGTATTGGATAGATTTTGAGCATCTATCTCTACGCACATATTTCTATATGCGCTGACTAGCTTGGTCGCCTAACTCACGACTAAAGTCACGAGTATGCGGCTCCCTTTTAATCAAAAATATCATCCACACGATTACATTCAGTACAGCGAATATGAGGATGGTTGCCTGTTTCCGCATCGTAGCGATAGCTGTCCTCCCCTACATTCAACACCTGAATCAAGCCCAGCTCCGCAAAAATATCCATAGTCTTATACACTGTGGCCAGACTCATAGTTGGATAGCTAGGCTGCAGCATATTGTACAGCATTTCCGCATTGGGATGGCTTTTAGTGCTGGATAAGGCATCGTATACCGCCAATCTCTGGGGGGTAACCTTGAAGCCTTTTTCCCGCAAAATTTTGGTTACAGCTTCTGTTCCTAACATGGTATTTCCTCCGTTCTAGCAAATAATAATTATCCATTTAAAAGAATTACTAATAAGTTAATTTTACTTTATAAAGTAAAATCTGTCAATTTCTTTCCAGATATTTTACAGATAAAAAGTTATTCACAATGTATTGCATTTGTTTAACCAGAGTAATACAATACTAAGAAAGGAGGGATTTTCATGGCTAAAACAGCAAATATAAACATTCGTATTGAACCAGATATCAAGGCTCAGGCTGAGGCCGTATATGGCAGCTTTGGCATATCTGTAACAGATGCGATAAATGTTTTTCTTCGTGCTTCCATAATGGATGGTGGATTTCCGTTCCAGCCACACAGACCTAGATATAATAATACAACCTTGCAGGCAATGCAGGAGGCTAGAGATATTATGTCCGGCAAAACCAAAGCCAAACGATACGATTCCCTATCTAGTGCATTAGCAGATATAGATGCGGAGGAACCAGATGCTTGAGTGACCATGCCTTAATTGGCGATTATATAGGATTTAGGGAATGTCATATTTTACCAGATTGGCTGCTGATATATGCCATAGATCACGGGCAATTAATCCTCACAGCTTCACGAACAGGTACGCATTCAGATTTATTTTAATTAATTTATTTAAACTTCCCACACCGTAAAATGGTGTAGTTCCTCGAAAACTGTATATTTCAGAAGATAAAAAAGGCGTAAAGCCTCAAAACTTGGTACAATAGAAGTGAACATCAACCATGACCAAGGAGGTTTACGCCATGTCTATTGTATCACTTGAATCCAAAGATGAAAAGAACATTTCTATGTCGATCGCTCAATTTTTTGCTGTATACGGAATTATCAGTCTTTTAAGAAATTGTGGTGGACTAAAACTTAAGGGAGTTCCTGTAAGGGAGCTTTTCACCTACACAGTTACGAATGCTTTCCGCATGGGCAGCTTCTATATGCAGCAGAAAGTTGGAACGATTCGGGAGGAATTTTCTAAAAACACATATTATCGTTTTCTTGCGAACCCCCGTATAAACTGGCAAAAGCAGTCTGCTATTGGGAAATGAATATCATGGCCTTTCCTATGACGGCCTTACCGCACATGTTGCAATGGTTTTTACACGCTACATGCTATTAGCAGTTTCTAAGCGAGATAACGAAGATGACAGAACTCTTGGCGAGTTATTCTATCTTATGGTATCCGAAGTAGCAGATATAACCTATCATGAATCAATGATGATCATAGTTGAAGCTATGCTGGCAACAGTGCAGGAAGAATTCCATATCACTGATGAGCAGATTGAATGCTTCTACAATAAATTTATGTCCAAGTTGCCTGAGTCCATGCAACGCTTATTGCAAGCTAATTGAGAAATTTATCTTTTGAAATATACAGTTTTCAAGGAGCCGTTAGGATTTTCTGTGTGGGAGGTTTGAGTTGTTTATTGAAGAAATTTATATCAATGCTATTTGAAATTCATTCACATAACAATCTGGTATAATATTTTCCTGTATCTGACATGGAATTACCTTCATGCAAAAGTGCTATCTGCAAATAATCATTTGCCCTGGAGCAGCCTACATACAAAATACGCCGCATTAGCGGCTCATGTAATTTTTCTACATCACCATCTATCAACAGGACAGCCTTTGCCTCCAGCCCCTTGAACTTGCGCACGGAGGTAAACCACACTTTTCCCTTTGCTCGTTCTGTAGAAACAGGAACCCCTGCCAAATGCTCAGATTGTAATTTACTATGTGGCACGCTATGAACTGAAAGAATTACTATATCTTCCAAGCGGAAATTTTCCTGTTGCATTTCCTTGACAAATTTCTCCGCAACTTTCTGTAATTCCCCGGAATTCTTATACAAAACAACTTTCGGCTTCATGCCGTGCACATCATTCACATAAAACTTGCTGTTTATACCGATAAGATTTCCAGCCATGGCAGCTATCTCGGAGGTATTACGGCAATTTCTATAAAGAACCAGCCTGCACTCGGCATGTTTATCCAGCCATTCCGGACTATCCTTGCGCATAATATATTGATTGCGGTCATAAAAAACATAAAAAATGCCATCATACAGCTGAGACAAATCGCACAAATGAGAAAGCACGCCATCATCAATGTCCTGCCCCTCATCGACAACAATATTAGGATATGGCCATAGCTCATCATCATATTCATTGGCAAAAAATTCCTGAAAAACCGATATAACTTTGTTAAGAGGAATACTATTATCATGGAGCAGCTCTTCTGCCAAAGTTCGTACATTATGAATTGTGATATGCTCCCTATCATATTCGCTTGCCCGCAAATGGGACAGCAAAAACTCATTAAAGCACAAATAGAGTACCTTTTTGCCTTCACCTGCCAGCATACGCAGCTTTTCCACTGCCAGCAAGGTTTTCCCCGTACCGGCAGGACCGTGAATTGCCGCCATCGGCTGCTCCCGCAGAAAGTGCAGAATTGCTCCCTGTCGCTCAGTGAGCTGTACATAAGAATTTTCTTTTTCACCAGTCTGGCTGGAAAGGGTTTCTACCAAATGAAAGCTTGGCATCAAAAACTTGACGATTTCCTTAAATTCCGCGCCATTCAGTTCTTTGGTAATGGCAAGATTTTCCCGCCAAAAATCAAATGCCCTGCTTACGGCTTCCTCTGGAAAATCCAAGGCATTTTGATCCAAAATAATCTCCCGTGCAGCCTCAGCTGGCAGTGTCAGCCTGTCGGACATGCTGACCGAGGTAAACCACACAGCCCTGCCAACAGGCACTATATAGCGGTTGCCAAAACGTCCCCGCAAAAGGCTACGCACGCGGTACTGGCTTTCTGCCGCCTGCCCTAATGGGTCAATAACTTTTTCTTCACCAGTGTTACGGTTTATTTGTATCCACTGACCATCACGATAAGCAACGCCGCCAGCCTTTACCTCTACTGACAAGATTCCCTTCCGTGGATGCAAAATCAAAAAATCTGCCTCTCCCTCGCTGCGCCTTTGCTGGGGAGACCCCAGCCAGCGATAGGAATAAAATACCACATACTCATCATTCAGGCAGCTAAGTGCCTGAAAAACAGCCTTTTCACCTAAACTGCCATGAAACCCTCTTGCCATGGAAGGATAAAACTTTGCCATATATCACAACTCGCTTTCGTGTTTAACGTATATCTCCCTAGCTATGTATAAATCTATCATCTATTTGATTAAATTCACCAAAGCTTTTCAAAATCCCCATTGAACCCATATATCAGCAATATTTGCGGAACCAGTCAAATTGGCTCAGATGCGCAAATGCCTCATGATAATCAGCCCGTATTCTGACCGCACACCTATGACAGAAACCAACAGCTTCCTCCGCATTATCTTTCAGAACCTGCTTATGTCCCCACAAGTGCGTAAAACTATCCTGCTTTCCGTTTAATAAGGCATCCATGCTACTAAATGTTCCAGCTTTCATACCATGCTTGCGAGCCAGCATAGCCAATAAACGCTGTTCTGCAAAAACCATATATGGCAGGCCACCCCAAATCCCCAGTTTATTAAGAAGATTATTAGGACTGATATGCACCATGAAGGACAATGCTTTCTGGCAATAATCATATCTTAGCTGCTCATTTGAAAAATATGCAAAAGCCGTATTCAGGGCAGGTACCTGCCAATCCAGTTCCTGCACCCATTTCTGCCAAGAAGAACCTTCTTTAAAAGCAAAAAAGTCCTTTTGAGGATAAACGTCATTATTAACCTTTTCATCATGTATGGTCACAACATCATAGGCATTATCAAAATCAGAAAAATTCAGTTGTTTCCACACAATGAAATCAAGGTCAATCACAGCACAGGGGGACTGATACATCCCTAATGCCACCAATTTACCAGCAGCCCAGAACGTATTTTCATCAATACCAACAGCTTGCAGTATATCAAGTCCCAGCCTGATCTCATGCCAAACAAAACCTATCCCCAGCTTCTCAATGTACTCTTTACCGGCAACATCAGTAACCAAATCAATTTTTCCATTGTGTTTGCGCCAGCTAAGAGCAGATAAAATCATTGTCATCAGCTCAAAATCCTGCAAGTTTTGAACTTGCCCGTCACGCATACGCAATGTATGAAATCCTTGCATATCAATTTCTCACCCTAACATATTACAAAAAATCACTATTGGTGATAAAGTCACACATTATATAGCCCTCAAGAACATGCAATAACTATATAAGAGATATGCCATACCCCAATAAACTATTACTTTGTGGAATATTTCTCGCATTTAACCTACTTGGTAGAACAACATTTTCAAAATGAATCCCTGCTTCTAACATATCTTCACGATTGATAAAATCAATAACAATCTCAGGTATAAATCCGCAAATACCCGCATACCCGATATTTTGATACTCAGTGGGAATATGAAATTTCCTGCCACACAAATATATCGCACGGTAGCCCATGCCCAAAATTTCTTTTACATCATCATCTGTAAAAGCCACTCGTGCAGCAGAATTTATCCACCATTTACTTGACGTCATTTGCTTTAGAATAGCTTTCTTTGCATAGGTACGCTTTGTAAATGCAGGATTTTTGATACATATATCCCCATTATACATTATGCCCAGGATATTGCACACCTGTGACATGGCATCAGGAGCATTTATATCAACAGCTTTGACAGCCTTTGCCATCTCATCATACTCATGTGCTGATAGCCAGCGTTCCAGACGTCCATCTAAATAGTATTCTATGAATTTTTCTGGATCGAAATATTCTCTCAGGTAGCTTAGGCTGCGTACCTTCACGCCATAAGCCATTGTCAAACTGAATTTAATTTTCTTTTGCATATTCACTGCCCCACAAAACTTGCCTTTGCTGACGTATCAGCTCAATATCCTCCAAGGTTAACTCCCCATCATCTGTAAACGCTAATGCCAGCAATAGCCTAATTTTAAATTCAGATAAGCCATACAATTCCTCAGCTAATTTTTTTCTGAAGCCAGGTTCCGGTGAAAAACTTCCCTGCTCAAGACAAAATGTACTAATTATGTTTTCAATATGGCATATATCTGGATTATTTAACTGTATAACCGTTGTAAATGATAGCAATTCTTCTGGTATAGTTACAACAGGTGCCAAAACAATCACATTAAAATCACTATACCCATTGATACTGCCAGCAATTTTATCAGCCAATGCTTTCAACAGCATAACAATCTTCTTGTCTTGCAGCATCGCATGGGCATTGACCATTAAAAAAATTTTCCCCTTCACCACATTTCCGTCTGTCACTAAATTTAGAATACATCGCCACAAAGAATTTTCCAGCCCATCATACTCATCAGCAGTAGCGGCATCCCAAAGGATAAACTCTTTCTCCTTTAAAATGCCGCGTATAATTTTTTCTGCTTCCACACTTTGCGCAGATTTGACATAGATGATGGGGAGACCGGCATCAACATAGCGACGTAATGTTTCTTTGAATGTTTTCAAGCGAACCAACCTTCCAACGCAACTACATAAAAATTTTATGTCTATGCCAATTCTATGTGCACTGCCCCAGGAATATTTTCCAAAGCTAAATGCTCCGCATCATTTGTCACAACATACTCAATGGCATGAGATGACACAGGGCGTACATAAACTGTACTGTCAGTCTCCGGGTTGTCAACATTGATTGTAATGCGCTTTGCAATTGTAGCGGGAGCTTCGTTAGTAGCAGCAATTGCTTCATCAGTATACAATAAGTCAAAGGAGGCAGCACCAGCATCAATAAACTTCTGCCATTGACCAATCCTGCTATTGCGATCAAGAATTACGCTGAACTTGCGCTTTTTGCGCCTGCCAACATAAAAGCCAAACGGCAATACTTCACCACCATTAGTCATATCAACGACTTTCACATCTGCACCATCACGGCAGCGCAGCAACCCATAGGCCACACCGGTTTTTCCCGTAGGCTTCCATACAATATCAGAATTTTCCTGTATGTTCTTTCGTGCCATAACTTCCTGTGCCGCTTCCGTACCCAACGGAGGATACAACTCAAATTCCAGCCGGGCACAGCTTTTGCTATCCTGCTGGATATTCAAAATCTGCCAGGCCTTGCCGTCTTCCTTTACATATTCATCAAACAACTCCTTGAGCAAATCTGATTTCGAGGCATTACCTGCCAAAAAGACAGCTATCTTGCTTACCTGATTTAAAGGCACAATGTTATTTTTATCCATCATATCACGCCTGCTGTTCTTTTCAAATGCCTCGCGCATAGCATTAAAGAAGTTATCTACACCATCTGTTATTCTCTTGCGCAGCAGCTCCCGCAAAGGTATCATATCGACAACATTTACCTTTGCCGACTCTGAATCATCACCTTTATTTTCCACTACTGATTCCCTATCTATTAAAACAGCCAATTCTACTTTTGTTAACAATTTACCATTTTCTTGGAAAAGATCTACCTGTAAAGAATTGCTCTTGCGCATATTATTAACTATTTCTGATGCAGGCTGTTCTAGCACAGGACGCAGTTTCTCCATGAGATTATGCATATTTAACATTGCTTCCTGAGAATTGCGGATAATACTCTCACTACCCAGGAAATAAGCATTTTCACTGCCCCAATAAAATGGAATACGACTACCTTGGGACTCATTATCCTTGCCCGGATGCAGCAGTTTCTCCAAATTTGCCTTGAACACTTCAAAGGCCATCATTCGCAAAAGATTTTCACCACCCAGGGTTTTATCGCCATGCGCTCCAAAATGTGTAAGTACATAGTCGAAACGATCATCTTCCGATTCTCTGAACACACCATAATCAAAATCAGAAGTGCCTCCGCCGAAATCAAAGACAGCATAATACATTTCCGTTTCATCGCTGCTGTCACCAAGTATATCATAACCTTCCAGGGCTGAGATAGCATAGGCAGCCGGTTCGGAACTGCCCTCCAGCACCTTGAACTGCTTCATGGCATTCTCATCTGCTAAAAGTGCTGTTGGCAATGATTTTTTCAAGCCAGCCGCAAAACTTTCCAGCATTTTTTTGCGTATAGAAAATTCATAAGTAACAGGAAAGGACAGAATGTACTTCATAAAAATATGCTTTTCCTGAATCATGTTATTAATATAGCTGCCCAGATAATAAGCATATATCTCCAACGGATCTATATCATCCTCCGTCAATGACTCAAAGGATTTAAGATTTATCTCCAAGCCGTCATTATCGTGCAATTTTATAGCATATCCATTATCGCCGCACCACTGTTTTATATTGGTGAAAAAGGTGCCATACCGATTGCTTGTCTCACTCTGCTGTAAATCACTCATGGCAGTATGAGATACTACTAAGTCATTCCAGCTGGTACGCGGCCTTCCCGCTCTAGCCTGATATGCTTCCTTAAAGGACTTTAAATGCAAAAATTCCATAATAGTAGGATTTTCATAATTATCCTTTTTATAGCCATTAGCATAATTACCGTTACCTACCTGCAGCGGAAGAATATTGCCATATTCGTCTTCGTATGCTACCACAGTACTTCTTGTGCCAAAATCTATAGCAATAATGCCTGACTGATTAACATCTAAAATCGGATTGCGTGCCACCAAGCCTTCAGACAGTTTTACTTTGGTGGTGTCCTGCTCACCATTTTTGTTAGCCCAATCCCACAATTCCCAGTGGCCGCGATTTCTGTCCAGGAGCATCTGGGCATCATATTTGTCTAGCATTACCCGGTTATAATCCCACGCCAGCAGCTCATTCTTGAAATATTCCTCTACAGATGCACTAGACACAATTTCCTGGCTTGCTTCTCCAGCTTTGTTTTTGGTTTCCTGAGGCGTCTCAGCAGCATCTTTCTTAGCTGGAAGCTCTACTACCGGCAATAACCCTGGAAAGAAATCAAAGCTCTTGCCCTGCTCAACCTCTCTTAATACTTTTTTTACATCAAGAGAAAATTTATTATTGCCTACTAATAAGTAGCTTTTAAAGTTTTTACAAAAGGTCTCTACTCCCAAGAACCTGCTTGTATCAGAAAACAATGCTGGTTTGAGTCCCAAAGACATCCAATGAAATAGAGCCTTTGCTGACGTGATGGCACTATTTTTTCCCTCTAAACGGTATATTGGAATAAGCCAGGCAACAGCATTAGTTTTACCCCAGTTATAAAAATTAATTCCCTTATATAAAATTCCATATCCGTTGCCTTCTTTATATACAACAGCACTTTTAGCAGCACCTCGAACGTTAATCTGGCCTGTTTTTGAAACAAAAGGGCTTTTATTTTTCCAGAAGCATTTTTGCGCCTCCTCTTTAGTCGGCAACTCCCCATTAAAACCTGCAAAGGAAAGATTACTCAGCCAAGATGACCTAAAGTTGCTTCTACAGGACTTATAGTTACAAACAAAAGTCTTTAAATCTGGTACTAAACATGCAATATCATGCACATAATATACATTTGCCTTATTCGGTGTCTGTAAAAGTAGCCATTCTTTTCTTTTCAAAAGAGGATTGTAATACGAACAAAGTTTTTCCGACTCACTTTCTATAAATTCATTGGCCTCTTGAATTAGTTTCTGCACATCACTAATATCGCTGCCAGTATTCACTTTGCTTTTATTAGCGGCAATAGTTTTTTTATTTGAAGCAGCAGATTTAGCCGTTCTATTCGCCCTGTGGTCAATCTCCTGCTGCCACTTTTGCAATACGTTATTTTCGATTTCTATCTCATTAACCAAACGTGTTGTTTCCATATTTTCTCCACCTTTCATATATTACTGCAACACTACGCGTATACCAGAAATATTTCCCCTTGGCTGTTCATAGTTGTCCTTATCAAACACAGCATATTCAATACAATTATTGCCAGCTGGCCTCACATATACAGCAGCATTTATATCAGGCGCAGTGATTTGCAAAGAAATTCTTTTCGCCATAGCTGCCTGCATATCATGGGAAGCAGCAATAGCACAATCTGTATAAAGCAAATCAAAAGTAGCTTCATCAGCATCAATAAAGTGCATCCAGCGGCCCTTATCCATACCTGGCTCTAAGATAGGCACAAACTTGCCTCGTTTTCTGCGCCCTACATAATATTGGAAGGTTGCTTCTCTTTCAGATACCTGCTTATCCAGCTCTACGATTTTTACATTACCGCCTGCCCGGCATTTTAATAGACCACAAGCAACGCCAGTCTTGGCAGTAATATGCTGTGCTGCTTCTGAGGTACTGTTTTGCATTTTATTTGCTTCTTCCGTGCCTAGTGGCGGATAAAGAATAAAGCGACAGGCATTGCCAGCACTTATGTCCAGCAGATCTTCTGCCCTGCCTCCAGGTTCCAGGTAAGACTGAAACAAGCTTTGTACAATCACAGAGCGCGATGAATTACCGCCTAAAAAAATAGCAAACTCTTTTTCTTTTAATTTATTAAAAGGAACAATTCCCTGTTCAGATGTAAGACGTCCATGCCGCCTAAATGCTTTATACATGGACATGAAAAAGTTGTCTATGCCTTGCCTGATACGATTAGCTAAAAATTCCTGCAAATCCAGACCATTATTATTCAGGACTAGCTTGACATCTTGTATAATATAACCATCTTCACAAAACAAACTCAAATTTACATAATTTTTTTCCAGTAGTGATTTGGCTTCTGCGGAATTCGGCTGTTCCCATATTGGACGCAATGCTTCTGCCAAAATATTCATATTCATAGCCGCTTCCTGAGAATTGCGTATCACGGCTTCACTGCCGACAAAATCAACTTTTTCCGCTGCCCAGAAAAACGGAATTATGCACTCCTTTCCTGCCGCAGAAACAAATAGCTTATCTATGTTGGCTTGAAAAACCTTAAAGGCCATCAACGCTAATAATTTTTCTCCCCCCAGCAGGGCATCTCCTGCGGCACCGAAACTAGTGATTACATAGTCATACCTATCTCCATCATTGTCTGTGGCTATACTATATCTGCCAAAATCAAAATCTGTAGTTCCACCGCCAAAATCGAAAACACCATAATAAATTTCCTCATCCCGCAAAAGGCCATAACTCTCCAAGGCAGTGACAGCATAAGCAGTAGCTTCCGAGCATCCTTCCACCACCTGAAAATCACGCATGACATTATCATTATTCAGCAAAGCTATGGGCAGTGATTTCTTCAGCCCTCTTGCAAAACTTTTGCATATCCTGTCTTTTATATCAGCAGCAAAGGTTACTGGAAATGACAAAAGATATTTTAAAAAGATATGCTCTGGCTGCAGCATATTGTTAATAAAGCTTCCCACATAGTATGCGTATATTTCCAAAGGATCGAAATCCTGCTCTGTAAGGTTCCCAAAGCTTGTAAAATTGAGTTCTAAGCCATCTTGATCACACAAAAGCAAGCCAGGCTTTTCGCCACTGCACCATTGCTTTATATCGGAAAAAAAAGCCGCCGCCCTGCCACCATTGTTCAAACAAGCCAAATCTGCCAAAGCTTTATGGGACACACAAACATCCTGCCAGCTGGTATCTGGTCGACCTGCCTTTGCCTGATATGCCTGCCAAAATGGCTTAAAATGAGCTATTTCAATAATAGTAGGATTTTCATATACATTATAGCTTTTGCCAGGACAATAACTGCCATCACCAATTTGCAAAAGTATCGCCTCGCCATGCTCATTTTCAAAGGCAGCTACGGTACTTTTTGTGCCAAAATCAATGCCGACAATACCGGCTCTGTTTACATCAACCTCAGGGTTTCTGGCCACCAATGGGATTGGCAAATCCAAGTTAATAGCATCCTCGTTTTTTTCCTGGCTATGCCACAAATCCCAATGACCGCGATTGGCATCTGTTAGCATCCTTTTATCATATCTGGTCAGGCCAATTCGCTGCTGATCGCAGGCAGCAAGCTGTTCCTGCAAAGCTTCCATATCATCAACAGACAAGGAAACAGCCGTGACAGCCTTATTATCATCGACAGCTTCCACAAACGAAACTGTTTTTCCTGACTCCATTGCTTTTGCCAGTTTTTCCCTGTCTATTTTTAAACAATCTTTCTCCTTTTTTATGTAAGGATACAATTCCTGCCACATATTAGCAATTTCTGTAAATGCTGACTGTATGTCAGGCGGTGCGGCATAAAATGACTGAGCCGGTTTAAGGCTATTATCCAACCAGATCAGCAGTACATCTGCCGCTGATAAACGCAATTCTTTATCTCTTACATAAAATGTATACACTGGCAAAAGAGCTGTATCCCAGTCAGAAAAGCTGCCCATATTACAAACATCATAATTATTATTGGCCACTCTATATGCAGCATATGCCCCAGTTGAGTATCTGACCGCCACCGCATCAACTTTATCTTTGCCCACACAAAGCCTGAAATTTTTCTTATCTCTGAAGTATGGTGTTTCCTCATTAAAGCATTTTTGCGCCTCATTAAGAGACGGAAGCCTGCCTTGAAAGCCAGCGAAATCATAGTTCAAAAACTTTAATTCATCAGGCATCTGATAACATGAATTATGGACCTTGCATTTATATGTGTCTAGATCTGGTACTACACCTTTAATCGCAGGAACGTAATATACACTAACCTTCTGCTCATCACGGCGTGCCAGGGGAATCCATTGCTGCTCTGCCAACGGTATTTTAAAATAATCGCATATTTTTTGCAGCTTTGCCTCCCAGTCAGCAAGTCTATTTTCATGTTTTGAGGACGCTGAAACATGCTGCAAAAATCCCAGTTGTGAGATCGGCACAGATAATGTAGATATCTTCTTTGTATACTTCATACTAATTTGCTCCTATGCATATATAGCCATACACAGCTATCAAACTGCATCTTAAATCGCACAAATAAACTATTTGAAATTTATACTAATTGCACCAAACTGCGTTTTACCACATTGCCATTTATCCTATGCTTATAGCCAGCCAGGAAAACATTCTCCACATTGCCTATTTTAGCTCCTGAGAGGCATGGTAGCATCACATTTTCATCATAGTGACTGCCAATTGAAATTTCCAGTCGCAAATAAGCAGGCTCTCTTCCACCTTGGTTAAATAGCTCAAAGCATAAATCAAAAAGCTGTTTCAAAGCAGCAATCTGCTCACTATTCAAACGATCATTATTAATTGCCCTGCATATATACTCCCAAAAATCATGCAGATGATCTTCCTGTAAAGCACCACTCAAAAGCCCCAGTCGATCCTGTCCGTTACCAAGAATACCGCACAAAGATTCATGTACGTCTTCCCCTAAGCTGCTATATAGCTTGAAGGCATCTTCCAAAACAGCATAATGGTGCTGATATTCATGTAAAATTTCTGACTGCTTCTCAAACTCCTGAGCTAGCTTTTTGCGCCTTTTTTCTACATTTTCAGCTTTTTCCTGATACTGTCTGTTATCTTTTTCTAATTTCTGAATTTTATCCTCACATGCAGCGCATAAGCTTTTTTGCGCGACAAGCTCTTGCTCTTTTTCCTTCAATTTTTCTTTAAGCTCTGCCACTTCAGCTTCTGCCGAAGATGAAGCCTGCATATTTTGCAGCATATACTGGCCAAAATACTCAACGAAACAATCCTTAATCTTAGCTTTTAATAAATCCTCATTGCCTTCCAGGCCTTTTCTAAATAGCAAGCTGAACAGCTCTTTATCATCCATTAATATTGCCTCTGCTTTCTTTTCTGATTTCCCACTGCAAATCCCGACATTCTTTTACCAGTTGCTGCATATTGGTCACACATTCCTTTTTATTTTTTTTCATGGCATCCAATTCAGCCTTTGCTTCTTCCTGTCCAGCTAAAATATCGCGTACAGGCAACGCAAATTTCTCTCTTGCAAAAGTAATACCATCCTGTTCAAAGCCATCTGCCAGCTCATTAAAGGTGCTTACAATATTATTTTTTGCTTCACGCAATTTCCGTTGATTTTCAGACTGCTGATACTGGCCATGAAGTTCCACAGCTATATTGAGGACATCACCAGCTATTGGCACCCATTTTTGCAGGCCATTTAGAAGTTTCACAGCCCCCCAAGGCTTGAATTGATAATTGAAGATATGCGCAATGCTCTTTATCATATTTGTATCAAGCCCTTTGACCAAGTCCTTGCAGCCAGCAATCCCCTTCACTACACTATTTGCCATATTAGAAGATTCCGGATTATTACTAAGTCCAGAATCCAGGCGCACTTGCAATTCGTAGCCAAGGCCGCTTTGCTGAATATTGGATAACTCCTGTTCCATCTCATCGCATAAATCCTGCATCTTTAATTCCAAATCAGAATTACAGCGTCTGCTAATGTCTCGCAGATGGTGGTTGATAGCCGATTCATCTACAGCATCTTCTGTAACGCCCAGATTGTCAGAAATGCTATGGCCATAGGCTCTGATCTCCGAAGCATATTGAGCAAATAAGTCCTCTATAGCTATTGTCCCTCTAGTACTCAAACGCCTTAATGTACGAATTGTCTTGGCCAATAAAGCATCTGCCGCATCAATATCAACATCGCCTGTTTTACCACTCAAAAGCTGAATAGCATCCTGCAGCATACCTTCTGCCAGCTGCACCGGGGCTATCTGCCTGCCGATAATTCCCTTGGCACTTATAAAGTTATTTAAGGTAGCAACAAAACTATCATAACCGCTTCTTTCCAACAATTCATGGCGTGTTTCCTCATCATCTTCCTCAAGGCTGTCCAGGTATGACTCAGCCGATAAAAAGCAGATTGGCAGCTGGCAATCTGCATCCATATCCAGGCTTGTATAAACATCTTCCAATAAAATCTGATGATTTTCCTGTGTATTGCCAAATCTGTCCATCTTATTAAACACCAGCATCATTTCCGGCAGCTTGCCCATACCCTTCTGCTGCCCGCTCTTAATATCAGGCAATTCATAAGCCAGCTTGCGAAAACATTCCACCAGCAAAGAATCAAAACCTTCATTAGTAATGACAAAAAGCAACAAATCTGCTTGGGAAATAGCTTGCTTGGCAATAGCATCATGATCCGGCCTATAGCCGGTAGCAATACCGGGAGTATCCATAATTTCTACACCATTCCACTGATATACAGTGCTGATTTGCGTGGTAATCGCCTCACCAATAGCTATTTCCTTATTGCCTGTCAGCATTTTGATAATACTGGACTTTCCAGCACTATACTGACCAGCCAGAACTACCTTTACTTTGCGTTCAGCTCCGGCCACCACATTTTCCAGGTCACTAATATCTAGTTCCAGATTATTTTCCACTATGCTTTCTTGCAGCTGCCCCACTACCCTGTCCAGCAGTTTTTCCGTCTTTTCTACCATTTTAAAACTCATTACAGCCATATTTATCCTCCTAGCCCGACCTAACTATAAAAATTCCTCATGTTTACTCTTGCTTCTCTTGAGCCATTAGCCACAGCAGCCTCATAGAATTGATATGCCTTTCTGAAATCCTGCTTTACTCCCTTGCCGGTATAGTAGCAGTTGCCAAGATTGTTTTGCGCACCGGCTATTGGCCTGGCCCCGGAAGCAGCTCTTGTAAACAATGCACACGCTTTTTCATAATCCTGCACTTTGCCTTCACCAAAATAAAAAGCACAGCCTAAATTAAATTCCGCCTCAGCAAAATGTGCTACCGCAGCTTTTTCATAATATTCGGCAGCTTTTTCAGCACTCTGCTGCACGCCCTCACCAAACATATAGCAATCCCCCAGATAGCTATATGCAGGTACATAACCTGCCTCAGCAGCAATCTCATACCAATTAACAGCCTCAGAAAAATCTTTTTCCGTGCCAATGCCGAAATAATAGCAATCCCCTACAAAGCATTGCGCTGCCGGTTCGCGCTGATCGGCGGCCTTCATTGCCCAGGCAAAAGCTTCTCCATCATTTTTTTCTACATTGTCACCATAAAAATAGCACAGGGCAATCTCCCACTGGCCATCCGGGGAGTTAACATCCTGCCCCAGAAATTCAGCCTGCTCATCCGTCTTTTCCTCTGCTGCGGCAATACCATCTGCCTGCTGTTCCTGCTTCTGGCTCTGAGCTTCACCTACCTCATCAGCAACAGTATAAGGAGGGGCAACCTGGCCTTGAATGATTACATCACAATCATAAAGCTGACGTATAATGCCAGGCAGACATTCCAGCATACGGAACTTTTGCACATTAGCTGCCTTAATTGTCCAAAGATTATTTTCCGTCTCAACTAAGTCATTGCCCATATCCTGCCCCAGCAATTCAGTAATGGCCTGCCGTGGCGTGCAATTGTAAGGAAGTATGAACACCTCATCCTGCAGTAAATCATGTATTTGCGTACAGACCTCTTGAGGATTAATCGCTACATGTGCCGCCAGTTCCAGCACGATAGCCTGTCCTGGAATTCTGGCCATGCGCCGAATACTGCTGGTTAGGCCTTGGTTATGCAGGTGCGCTTCTATCGCTTGCAAAAGCTGCCTGTTCATCAGCAGCAAATTGTGATTCAAGTCCTTCAGCAGAGAATCCTCCAATGTGTAAAATTGACCTATAGTATCAACCATGCTATGAAAATCCTTATAGACTCGCAACATATAGTTATCCATGATCTGTTTTTGCAAGGCGCTGTGCATCTGCCCTTCTATATCTGCCACAACCTTATCTATCCATTCAAAAAGCTTATCGCGCATTTTATTTACCTGCTTGCGGATTTTTTCCTCTTTGCTTTCAAAAAGATATGATAATAAACTTACAACTGCCAAAGCAGCCAGGCCAATAGGATTTAAACAATTTGCTATTGCCAAGCCTATGCCTACTAAACTAGCACCTATACGAAGGCCGCTGCCAAAATCAAATACAGTATCACCACAAATACCAATATTAAACCCACTTAATCTGATGTTTAAAAGTTGTTTAAATTCCTGGGAAAACTCCTCAATTCTTTTTTCACAATCAGCAACTAACTCTGACATCTTCCTGTCCACCTGACCAGTAACATTTTCCCGGTCAAAAATATTTTGCCAATCTTCCGAGGCATGCTTGTTTTCATAATTGTCAGCCGCAAATGAAGATGCCAGGGATTTTAAATGTCGTTCCAATCTTTGTACAAAGCTGGATATGCTCTCCTTGGCATCACGTTCAAATCGCTGTCCCAACTGATGCAATCGTTTTTCATCTTCTTGCATAGGCGCCAGCAGCAGCTTGGATTGGCCACATTGAGCCCGTAGCTGCTGTTCAATCTTACATGCTTCACAATAGATAATATCAATAAATGTCTTATACTGATAAAAACTCCCCCGGCGATTGATTATATTGACAATGGCATCCTCCACTTGTGCAAATCGGCTCAGGGAATATAGTTCCTCGCTATGTTCTGCCAATTCCGGCGGTTCTTTTAAAATAGATAAAAACGCCGTATGCAAGTCAGTATAAACAAACTGGCTATCCTTCCATCTGCCATCACCATTGCTGGCCAGCTGCAAAAACTGCTCTTTGATGCGATTAAGACGTTCATCATTAAGCTTCTTTTTTATATCCCTAAGGCGCATTTTGGAAAACTTCCGGTCACTGCTACTGGATTTGCAATTTATAATCCCCAGCATCGGCTTATCCAGCTGCTTCAGCCTGGCAAAAGCATTAGCCTCTTCTTGTTGAGGCGCATCATCACTAAAAAGAAATACCAGCATATCACCATAGCGGGCAGCATCATAAGCCTTCTGTTCATCTTCCCTGCCTTCTTTGGCACTGGCAGCAATGCCTGGGGTATCAAAGACAGTCATGCCATTCCAGCTGTACTCCCTGACATCAACAGTAGTACGTTGGGCACCCTTGCCTATAGAATTCCCCTCTCCTTTGGTCAGCACTTCCATTAAAGTAGATTTTCCTGCTTTTGTACGTCCATAAACCACCAGCTTGAAGACAGTCAGCTTATCCATTTCCTGCTGCAGCCGTTTGGAAACACCATCTTGCAATTCATGCAAATTATTGTGAGTCACAGCTGCTTCAGAAAGGTATGCCTGGCAATACTCTGGCAATTTGCCATTGCTCTGCCTGCTGACGATGCCACTTTGCAGTTTTTCAAACTCCAGCCTTGATTTTTGTACAATTTTTTGCAAAACTCTGCTGTTTTCAGCAGCAAGCTGCCCTCCCTTCCTGGCAGCTTGCTGGCATTCATCTAATGTTTTTCTTAATGTCTCATCCATACAATCCCTGATTTCACCCTATGCTCACAGGCTGTTGCATATAATCTTTCCCTAGCCCAAAACGATTTCCAGCTTTTCCTCACCTGTAGGAGTCTGCGCCAAAAATGCCTCTTCCTTTAGGGCGAGATATTTATACTTTATATCGGCACCGGACGGACGGCATTCCTTCATTCTGTTTTCTACGATATTTAGCTGAAGTTCATCCAGCATATCCTTTGTCCGTCCCACACCAAATAGTTCTTCCATTACCTGCCTCTCATGCTCAGGCTTTACGTCATCCTTTAATTGCTTATAAATAGCATCAATCAAATTCTGATCCGGCTGCTTGATGCTATTGCTCTCCTGGTGAAATAACTGGCGCAATAATGCCTTGCCATCCTCCTCGCTAGGATTATCCATAAATAAATGTACATCAAACCGCCCTCTGCGCTTGACAGCATCATCAATATGACTAAAGAAGTTTGTTGCTGCCATCAGCAGTATTTTGGAATCAGGATGGCGAATACCATGTTCATCGGCTAGAAAGGTCAGCAGCGTTCCCCGCACTGTTTCGGAAAGAGTAAATTTGCTGGCCAGGGAATCAAATTCATCAAAAAACAGAACCACTCCCGGGGCATTAGTAATCTGCGAAAATTTGCTAATCTCCTGAAAGATAGCTGTAAGTTTTCGCACCTGCTGCTCGGCAGAGGTGCTGACAAAATCCTGACTGACAATTTTTACAAAATAAAAACCTGCCTCGCTGGCCATAGCTTCTGCCAGCATGGTTTTAGCATTGCCCGGAGGGCCGTATAGCAAAATGCCTTTAGCAGACTTTATCTTATAGTAATTATATTTCGCCTTATTAGTTTCCTTTATGTATGCAATTTGCTTTTGAATTTCAGTTTTTAAATTTTCATAGCCAATTACATCCTGGCTTTTCAGCTTAATATCTTCCGGAGGTTTAATATAATTTACAACACCTTGATCCTTCAATTCCATGAGAAAATTGTGTTCTCTTTCACTGAACAAACGTTGAAAAAATTCCCGTGTATCTTCGTTATCATCTAACTGCTCTGTGGATATAACTTCTTTCAACTTTTTTACAAAATTGTCAATATCCCTGCCGGACATACCGGCAGATTTTTGCTGCACCATATCCTTAAAGGAAACATTTTCCAATGAGAACGGCTTGAGCCTTTTATTGAAAATTTTGATGCGATTTTCCCCATCTGGCAGACCTATTTCAATAGGAACATCAGAAAGCCTGCTGAGAATAGCTCTATCAATGGCATGTATTCTGTTGGTTGCTGCAATAGTAAAAATTTTCTGGGTTCCGCTCTTGGCACCATCCAACTCCATTAAAAACTGATTTACCATATCCAAGCCAAAACTATCCCCGGAAGATGAGTTCATATCTCTCGCGGGAAAAACAGTATCTGCCTCATCTATAAAAAGTATAGTTTTTTCCTGGCTTCTTGCCTCAGCAAAGATTTTCTTGATATTCGCACTGGAATGACCAACGTATTTCCCTTTCATATCTGCCAAGGTCGGTGCCATAAAATAGCAATTTTCCATATTTGCCAAGGCTTTGGCAATCATGGTTTTACCTGTTCCCGGAGGCCCTGTAAAGACAATTCCTTTACGGCGTCCTTTGCTATCCGTTGAATCCATAAACTGTTTTACAGCACGCCTTATTTTATTTTTTGTATCAAGATCAAGAATAACCTCATCCCACTCTACCTGTTCCTCAATGTTCTGCTCCGCACTTTCTTGGAAAGATTCTGCTTTCAATTCAGAAGGATTCTTCTGCAAGACAGAGTCCAAAACTCGTATACATTCCAGCAGGGACTTTTTCCCTCGTGCCATGCTGTTGGCAATAACATCCAGCTCTTTATAGTCTAATTTATACTCTGGTTGCGATTTTACTATAATATGGCGTAAATATGCCAAGCCAATTTCCCTGCTGTCCGGACTCGGAATAAAAGTTTCTTCCTCGGTAAAACCATAATCAGCCAGCTTCTCCATATTGCGCATTGTGACCAGTGTAAGCAACTTGTTAGACTGCTTCCAGCGAGAATCCTGCAGTCTGGCAATCCAATCTGTATCAGGAGGAGAATTATGCAATTTGGCAACCCATTCAAAATTCTCCACCAAAATAATAATTTTTTTTCTGTCTTCCTCTATACATTGTGTTAATTTATTTAATTTAGCCAAATCTTCTGAAAAATCTTTCGTTGACTCATCTGCCTGTTGCTGAGTTTCTTCCTTGTCAGTAGCTTGCTTTTCTCTTATATTTTGTCTGTTAGGTGCAGGATTTGTCTTAGATCGTCTGCCATGCCTGCTATCTGTGCGAATTGACGGAACTAAGTCTTCAAAATCCACCTTTTGCAAGCCATACTTTGCCTGAGGCTCCGCTTTGTAGCAATTAACTTTATCTTCCCCATTATGAACCACATGAACTAGATATTCATACTGGCCTGTTTCCTTCATATAATACAAACTAATAGTATCTAGTAAAGAACATACACCATAACGCAAGCTATAAAAATACTTATCACTGCTGCTTATACCGTCTCCTGTCAAAAATTGCAAAATCTGCCCTTTAGCTATTTTTTTATTTATTTCATCAATAATGCGATGATGTTTTTCGTGCTCCATAGACATTCTGCCGGCCTCCTAGTTTTCATCTTTAGCAAACTGTTTCAGCAAATCCCGTAGCAGCTGCTTTTCTTGTGGATTATCCAGCCTATCGATTTCCTGTTTTAAATCATCCTCAATTTCCTTGCGCCACTTATCCCGTTCTTTATTCCGCTCCTCTATTTGTGCATTCTTTTCCTGTTGCTGCTTTTGCAAACCTTCTATTTCCTGCCTGATATTTTCAAGCTGTTTATCAAGAGTTGTCCGATTCTTTACTTCTTCTGACTTGCGCTTTTTTTCGCTTTCCAATCGTTTCTGTTTCTCTGCCGCCTCCTTGTCAGCATGCAGCTTTTTATCCAAATCTGCTATTTCTTTTTCCAAAGCTTGAATTTTTTTATCATATTCATTAAAACGCCTTGCATATTCGTTATCTGGAATATGCCGACGCATCTCCTGCAATATCTCTGCAACAGTCTGACAAACCTGTTTGCCTAAATCAAGCCCTTTCACTAATTGATTTTCACCATCAGGCATATTTCGTAATATGTACCTTACTAAGTGCTGTGACAAAGGATATAAACTCATCACATTTGTAAGTACATTATTACGCTCAAAGTCAGACAGTGCTTCTATACGATTATATACATATTCAACACTATTCTCATGTAAAAATTTTAACAGCAGGCACCTATTTTCCTGAATAGCATCGCTTTCACGCTCACCCATGATGCCAATTTTCTCGGTCAGATTTTTATAGCATAAAAGCTGTATAAATTTATCTAACGTTAATTCCATGTTATCCACCTCTATTAATCAGATAATTAGTATAGCATTAATAATAGCTGGTAGTTTGTTCCTGCCTTTTTGAAGCAGTATTCTCCACTCTGTTCTCCAAGATGCTTGCACCAGTTGCAGTTAAGCGGACATCAGTAATAGGAATACCATTTTCCCGCAGAGCCTTTGTTATATCCTTCCAGCTTGTACGACAATTGCCGGTATAAGACTCCGTGTGGTCTATATCCACTATAGGATTGCCCTGATCATCATAATCAATCCTGGTAAAATCAATGATTTCGTCACCAGCCTTACATACCAGACGCAAACCATCAGAGCAATCATGTCCATTTATATCAGTAATATCGACATCATAATGCAGATCATTTTGCATAACATCACAGATAGCCTCAGTCAACTTAGTTTTTTTAATCATGCTTTCCTGCAGTTCCAAAGCCATATCTCTAGCTTCACTAGCAATATTTCCAGCTTCCTCATACATTTTTTTGGCTTCCACAAAATTTTCTGCCTGCATCATCCGATTTGCTTTGCTACATTTATCATTATATCTTTGTTCTGCATCGCACTCTTTGTAATACGGAATGTATTCAAACAATTTTATTTTTTCAGCAGCATTTCCATCATTAGAAAAATCTACGGCATCAACAAAGCCTTCTTCTGTGATCAAAGCTGCCTTACGCTCTGCATCCAGGGCGGCCTGCTTCTCCTGCTCCCATTGGGCAATCCTTGCAATCAGCTTGCTACTAAAAGTATTTAACTTTCCCTGAATCTCCGCAGCTTCCTCTATCAGCTGTGCATCGGACATTCTTAAAGCCTGCTCTGTTTTCTGCATCAAAGCACTATATTCCTGCGGCCAGAATTTATTCGCCCATTTTCCATCAATCCCCTGCTTATATTCCGTTACCTGCTTGCGAATTGCCTCAGCCTGCTTGCGATTGGCTGCCATTACATTCATATCATGCACTGCTTTGTTCACAGCTTCAAACTGTGAGAATACTTTTTTTGCTTCTAAAAGTACTTCATCAGCTGTATATGCTTCCCTTTGTAACGCTGTTTCCAAGGCACGGCGGTCAGCTGCCAGTTTTTCATATTTTTTCTTTAATGCACTAGCCTGTGTGTATTCACGATTACAATAATCGTATTTGTTAGCAATTGCCCTGCGAATATCAGCTGCCTCACTGTCATATTTCTGCAAATCAGCAGCAAATCGCTTTAATTCCCGGGCACTTTCCTGCGCATTTTTTTCTACAACAACAGCAGATTTTAATTTCTGTAAAAGTGCTGCTGCTTCCTGTACTTTTTTCTGCCCCTCAGCACCAAACATACCACTGGCATCAGAACTGAGTGTTTCACTATTCCCTGCCTTTACCTGCAAGCCGCTTAACTCTTTTTTATTTTTCAAAATACTTTCAGCATATTTGCGAATAGCATCATCAAGGCGATTATTCGTTAATTCTCTTGCTGCCCAGCCCTGCTGCAGCAAATCTGCTACTTCAGTACTCTTTTTTCCGCTCATAAAAATCCTCCTCATCCAAAAACAATATATTACACTTTTATTTCTTGCTGACGTTTTTCCATTGCTTGCCAAAAATCGCGCTGAAAATTTTTCGCAGGCAAGCCCACAGTAAACACTTCCCCGTTCCGAAAAACAAATTCCAGACTTCTATTGCATGTATTTTCCATTTTCTCTTTAAAGGGCAAGTATTTATCAGACAAGAACCAGATTTGCTGATTATCAGAACCTCGATAAATTTTGTTATTATTCAGTTCCTCTATGTACTCACCATCAATCAGCAAATCAATATTGTTCAATATGTAATTGACATTGGCATTATCCTGTTGTTGCAATTCCTGCAAAGTATAGCCAGTATAAACCATAATATCAAGCTTTGTATTTTCGCGAAGCAAGCCAATCAATTCTGCCATACCTGCTGGCTGCAAAAACGGCTCGCCGCCGCTGATAGTAATGCCTGTCAGGGGCTGTTTTGCTGTTTGTATTTCCTGTAGCAGCTGCTCGGAAGTTATCCAGTAACCATTTTTGCCCAGCAGCTGCCCTTCTGGAAACACACAGCCCTTGCAACGCCTTCTACAGCCTTGTAGCCATATTACATAGCGATGTCCTGGCCCCAGCACTGTGATATCGCTTTCCCTATGGTTCAAATACAGCATTAATAACACCCATCTACCAAACTGTAATTAGAAACTCTGCCCTTCAGATTGCGCAAGCCTGGTACATAGACACCTTTTACATAATCAAAATCTTTCTTTTTGGGATTATTCATATCCTCTGATTCCTCGCGGTTAAATTCTGTCTGCACAAAAGAAGTGCCAATTTCCTGATCGCCCGGCATAAAGAAAATATCAAAATCAATGTGACAGGCATTACGATAACATTGATTGATTTGGGCCAATATATTTACTTCACTATCCGTGAGATACTCATTATTATTCTTTTTCATATCCCTAAGATAATAGTATAAATCCTTGGCAAAAGCATTTGTCTGACCTACCATAATCACCAGCTGTATCAAAGCATCTTCTTTTGTATGAGCTGTTAGCCTATCAGAATCCTTAAAAAATGCACTCATGCTAGGGCACTGCTGTATGGCATCATACAAATCGCCATACGCACTCAGCTTATCTACCCACTGCTGTGCCCTATTCTCCGCTTTTCCTGCAGCAGATCTGGCATCATGCAAATCAGCCTGTAACCTGCTACATTCAGCAGATAAAGTTTCTTTTTCTTCCTGCATTGTCGTAATGGACTGCTGCTGTAAAGCTATTTCTTCGGATTTATTAACAACTTCCTCCTGGGTGGCCTTCAAATTCTGCTCAAGCAACTCTATCTGGTTCTGATTATACTGACAGCTCTGATTCAATTCAGCCTTTTCTTTTTCAAGCCTGGCAACCAGCTCCTGCAATACCGCTATTCGACTATTCAATTCATTAGCATCACCAATCCTGGCTTTGATTTCATTGGTGGAAGAAGCAATTTTTTCAATAAGATTATTTTCCAATGCATCTTTGGTACGCCACTGTTCAGTTTTTAAATCGGTACATCTATTATTTAAATTATCAATTCTGCTACGCAAATCATCCAGTTTGCCCATTTGCGCCTTGATATCTTCCAAAACATTAATTTTCTGCTCGATGTTGTTCACCTTCTCCACAACATAGGAAATATCTTCAATATTGTTTAAATAAACCTTGATATGCTCTGCCAGCATTTTATAGAAGGATTCTGTAATTCTGCCCATAAAATTTACTCCTTTCCTTTACTCTTGAAAGCTGATAACCATGCTCTCGTTGACTGCCTCATCATCAGCCGGAGCAACAGCCTGGCTTCCCAGCCTATATTCTACCCTTCGCTCATCTACTACTCTCAGATAAACAGTATACTTTCCGGCCTCAATCTGACATCTGATAGCCTGTTCCATAGGTTTCAGCATGGCTTCATCATTGTTTTGGGAAGTTGTATACCGCAAATTCAAAATTGGATTTTCTTTTTTTATCCGATTTGCTTTCAGCCAGCCGGTACGATTTTCATTTTTATTAATGACTGTGATAAATTCACCATTGCTGATATAACCGATATTGAATAAAAATGCCGGATTATCATTCTTAGTACTTGGAGATATAACCGCAACCTGTGCTCCCAGCAACCTAAGCTGACCTACGGCTACAGCAGTTTTACTATTTACAGCATAGGCATCACTGTGATTCTTATTATTTTGCCCGTCCCCAATAGTATGAATATTTTCCTTCGGGAAGATTTCTTCCATCATCTCCCTTACATAGTGCTGCTTAGAAGCATTTCCCCCTAGAAAGATATTTACATCATCAAACGCAAAATTTTCCACACCATGTGCCAACAAGACATCTTTATTATTATTAAAGGTTATTGTCATAGAGTGTTTAAATGCTTCGATAGTTTTCTTTATTTTTTCAGCTAAGAAATTTTCTAATCCATTAAAATTTAATTCCACATTAACTGGACAATCGTGAATATTGCGTAACTGAACCATGTAGGAATTTGTCTCATCACCTTGTTCAATATCATCTAATATTTCATCTAAATGGCCATCAAAATTGTATTCACCGGAATATTGAAACAACGGTCTTGCAAAATACTCCTCTATAATGTATAAATTACTATCGGCAATAGGATCTCCCACGCCATTAACCAGCAAACCGGAAAAACCATTTGGCTCTTTTTCATCCTGTGGTTTCACAAACTTAATCTGTTTCTCCTGTACTTCCTTTTGACTGTTTATATAAATTTTATACGCCATCTGGTGAATCAGCTTTTCACCGCCAACTTTTTCATCACCATCAATACCGAGAAAATGCAAAACATCCTCTGCTTCTTCCTGTTCCTCGCCTACAGCCTTGCGCAAAAGGCCAAAAGCAAAGTCCATCGTACCGCCGCCCAGATCATAAACTCCAAACAGCTTCGTTTTGCCCCCCTCTGCCTTGATTTGCTTGCCGTATACTGCCCCCATGCATGCTTCTGGCTCTGAATACCGCATCTCAACCCGTACTAAAGGAGTATTATCAAAGTCTTTTCCTTCGCGGATAGAACGAGGCAGCGACCGCCTGATGCCATATTCCAGGGAATTTTTTATTCTTGTGCGTATTTCTTCGTTAAATTTCGCCGGATAGGTAATATAGTAATTTCTGTACAGGTTGCCGCCTTCCGGCTTGCTGGCCGGCTTATTAATCGCCCTCCCCAGCAGATAGCCATAAAAAGCAATCGGATCAAAATGATATTCATCTTCCTTGTCAGGCGAGTCAACTATCGTGATGGATTTTCCTTCGGCATCATTATACGGCGTAAAGCGAACCTCTTTGCCTTCAGCTAAGTAATATGGCAGCATCTTTAACTGGCTGACGATAGAACGCAATCTCCTCCTGCCACCTTCTTCATTCACAGCCTTAAATTCATCTGCAACTGTATAACCTGAATCATAATCAGCCTGCTGAATAGGTACATCTCCGCTTCTTGTAACCAGCATTGGCGGATTGACATTATCTGCCTGCCATTGCCGCAGGACTTCCTTCCAATCACAAAGCATCAGGTTGGTTGGATTCTCATACACATTATCCAATGTTTCAATGCATTTTTTTATACCCGAAAGGGTAAGCAGCTGCTCCTTTGCTCCCAAAGTATTAATAGCGGCACAGGTGCCGGAAGTACCAAAGTCTATAGAAACATTTCCTTCCTTCAGATAGCGGTTGCTATTATTTTCATCCAGCCTGGTATCGCGTACACATATCTCCACAGGAAAACTGTACACAGACCTTTCATAGCCAGGGTACTCAATATGGTAGTCAAATCTGCCCTTAAATTTTGGATAGAAGGACTCCGAACCATATTGATCAATAATATCTTCCAGCTGATTGGTATCAATATAAGCGTAAAGTTCCTGACTCCTATCCTGTTCAGCATGAGCCTTAATCAAAATCTTTTCTTCCTGCACATCAATATCCTGGTTGTCAATTTTTTCCCAATGCAGGCAGCAGCTTAGCTTATATCTATCATTGTTGTGATGCGGCAAATTGTTCAAATGAATTGCCCATTTTCTGGCACCGCTGCCGCTCCAGATAGCATATCCTTCTGTCAGCATTTCACCAGGTAATATAGCTTCATCCCCGAAAAAATCCTGTTCCGTAATATCCTCATATTCCATAATAGGGAAGTCCTGATACAATTTACCGGTATCGTATGTAAATGAATTGTTTGCCGCATCGGCCAACCCCTCCAGCACCGGCCTGCCCTTCAGCTCCTTGATATACCCTCCGCCATTCTTGAGTATACGATCACAAAGCTTCCAGTCATCCAAGGTATCTTCACCCTGATCTGATACAATCCGCATACAAAAATACTCCGGTTTTTCCTTCTCTGGATTGACAGGAATAATAACATTACTCAGGGAATCTGTATCATCCAGTACAGATTGCTCATACTTTTTAATATTGCCCGTTTCGTTATCCATAAATTCAACATAAATTTTTTTGAATTGAATTTCTCTAGCCATTCGACTTCACTCCTATTTCCAAATTGCGGCGAACAAGCTCATGCACATAATCATACCATTTATATGCTATTTCCATATCAGCCTGCTGCTTGTCCATACAAACAAACGCCCTGAGCATTGCTTGATGCGCCTCCTGCTGTGCCATCAGATAATCACAATAAGCGTCAACAAAATCACTGCCTGCAAATGTATCTTTTTTCAGTTCTTTGAACAGCAGTGATTTGCCCATATCACCCTTATGCTCCACCAGCAAAGACAAAATATCCTGATAAAGAATCCAATGCAATGCCTGTTCCAGCATATTTTTCTGCAAAACAGCAAAGGACTTCCTAATAACATTCTCCTTGCCACCATTTTTCTCTGCCTTCTTGAGACCATTAATTAGTGCACTGTCACTAAGGTGCATGGTGCGTGCCATATTTTCCAGATATATCAGCTTTTCTGCCGTCAACCTTCCCTCTCCGGCTGACACGCTGGCCATAAAATCAAGATACATCATTCTATGTTCTACAGAAAGCCTGGACACTGGATGCTGCAATAATACATCATGCAGTTTTGCACAACGCAACAACATAAATTCCCGGGCAAAATCCAGCACAACATCAGGCAAAGGCACTTGCAGCAAGTATGTCCTGACCTTGTTCTTCTCTGCGCCCGGCAATATGCCAACACCATCCTCTGAAAAAAATATCTTGTGATAAGCATAACTGCTCACAGGCTGATTGGCTGGCTTAAAATAAAATCTCTCTTTAGTAAAGAGCAAAAACTCTTGCTTGCTGTCTTCAAAATCGTATACCTGAGGTAAATAAATTCCAATAATGGATTTCAAAACTATTTTTTCCTTGGTCAGCCTTGCCTTGATTTTTTGAAAATAAGCATCATCCTGATTTTTCAAGGCTTGCTTGCAGTTGCTGCTGCCTAGCAAGATATGCTCATCATCAGGCTCAAGTTCAAGATAATTTTGATATGTCATATTATATTTTCTGGCAATGCAGTCTATAACTATATCATCAAATCTATAGTCAAGAAAAAAATAATTTGCTTCCTGTATGCTGCGAGGCAATACACCTGCATTTGCTGGAACAGCTTCCTGCAGGCTTGAGCCATCTTTTATGCGGGGATAAATAATCCCATGCCCTGCATCCACTAAAAGCGTTTTCATAAGCCACCTCTGTTTAGTCAAAATCTATGCGGATTAATTCACCAGCATCCTCGTTCTTTGGACATTCCTCCTGTTTTTTTGCTATGGTGTACACAATCGCTGTTGATGCCACGGGCTTAATATATACACGGCAATCTGGCATTTTTTCTGTTAGGACAATATGCTTGCGCTTAGCTATGGTAAGCGGAGCATTATTGTTGGCAGCTGCCGGTTGCGTAGTATACAGAATGTCAAAATCGTCACTGGCATCCATAAAATCAACCCACTGATTGTAGCTGGCACCATGGCCCAATACGGTATAGAATTTCTTTTTTCTGCTCCTGCCTATATAGTACTGGAAGGCAACCTCCTTATCACAGTTATTGGTTATATTAACAACTTTGATTGAACCTCCTGCACAGGTTTCTAAAAGGCCATAAGCCACACCTGTCTTGCCCGTAGGGCGCAACAAATTATCATCATTACGCTCCTGGGCATTTTCGGCAGCCTGCTTGGAAGAATCAGCTCCATCTTTGTCCTGCATTGCAGCTGCATCCTCATCGGACTTCTGCACATTATCCACTTGTTCATAAGATGCCACATTCTCTGTTATTATATTTATTGAGCGCTTGATGACATTATCTGCTTCTGCTGTGCCCAACGGAGGAAGCAGTAGAAACTTCGGCATCTTGCCACCCTGCAATACCCCCAGTAATGTCTGTGCCTTTGGTTTGCTGCCATCAGTATATTCAGCAAAAACCTCTTTGACCAGGGCAGATTTTGAAGCATTACCTGCCATGAAAATATAAAATGTATCAATTTGCGATAAAGGCTTAACAATATCTGGCGAAAGTCTAAATGCTTCATTAAGGGAAACAAAGAAATTATTTATACCTTTATCTATCCTCTTGCGAATGATAGCTGGCAAGTCAAGGTCTTTTAATTCCAGTAAAAAGTTTGGCTTCTGCTCACCCTTGTCTGTAAAAAGATTTACTTCAATTTGTCTTTTTTCAAAAATATCTTTGGTATATTCTGCTGTAGGATTTTCCCATACCGGACGCAGCTTTTCCATCAAATTATGCATATTTTGTTTGGCTTCCCTAGACTCGCGAATAATAGCTTCGCTTCCCACAAATGAAGTGCTGTCAGGAGCTTTACAAAAAGGAATTTTGCTTCCCTGATCATCAACTTTCAGCAAGGACTCATAGTTTGCCGCAAAAACTTCAAAGGCCAGCAGCTTGAGAATATTCTCACCACCCAAAGTACGATCGCCATTTTCGCCAAAATGTGTCAGTTTATAATCATATCTGCCATCATCCAATTCTTCCAGCCAGCCAAAGTCAAAATCCGTAGTTCCACCGCCAAAATCAAATACGCCATAATAATTCTGCTCCTCATCTACTGGACTAAAGCCAAATTCACTAAGGGCAGTGCAGGCATAGGCAGCAGGTTCTGTAGCACCCTCCACCACCTTGAACCGCTTCATGGCCTCCTCATTACTCAAAAGAGCCGTTGGCAGTGACTTCTTCAAGCCCTTGCCAAAAGAGCGCAACAACTTTTCCCGGATATTACGCTCATAGTTTACCGGGAAGGACATGATATAGTGCATGAATATATGCTTCTCCTGCAGCATATTGTTAATGTACAGCCCCAGGTAATAAGCGTATATCTCTATCGGGTCAATATCCGTGTCCAGCAAATCCAGGTAAGCTGGCAAGTCATAGGTATTCCCCTGCTTATCTTCAATTTTCACCTTTTCCCTGCTGCCGCCACACCACTGTTTCAGTTCCTCAAAGAAGGAATAATATTCCGTGCTGCTGCTGACATCCAAATTCTGTTTGGCATTACTGGAAACAGTAATATCCTCATAGCTGGTATCAGGCCTGCCTGCTTTTGCATTATATGCTTTCATAAAGGAATTTATATCAAGGAATTGAACTATAGTAGGATTTTCATAATTTTCCTTCTTGATGCCGCCTGCATAATTACCACTGCCCACCTGCAACGGCAAAATCTCACTATTTTCATTCTTATAAACAACAACAGTGCTTTTAGTACCGAAATCAATGGCAACAATACCGCTATTGATGTCAGCCACAGGATTTCTAGCTACCCATGTTTTAGGAAGCTTGATTATACCGCCATCATCAGCGCTATTATCATCCATATCCCACAAATCCCAATGTCCGCGGTTTGGATCAATAAGCAGATTGTTATCATAAGGATCAAGGCAAGCCCTGTTGTAATCGCAATTTAAGAGATTATCGACCAAATCCTTTAATTGAACCTCATCAGCTGTAGCAGTTCCATTAATAATAGCCTTATAGTCAGCTTCATTCATAAAGAATGGCTTCTTACCATTAAGTGCTTCTCTGTATAAAAGGTCTATATCCAAGCCAAGCTTATCGCCATCTGCTGTAATGCCTGGTAATTTCCAACTTTCCAGCAGGTTTGTAAATATTTCATATTGAGTTTTATTTGCAAAGGCAGTTTCAGAGACCGGCAAATCGTGCATCAATAAATCAAGCACTACCTGATTGGCAGTAATATTTGCATCTATACCATGAAAATGGTGAACAGGAAATAATAAAAAATTATAACTGTAATAATCACTATCCTCTCCCATAGTATACGTATTCATATAATTTCCCGTCTCAAACCTTTTTAGTTGAGTCCCATCCCTAAATATTACTCCAGCATAATCCTTACCACAATAACGTACCCAATAATTATACCCGCTTGTTCTAATAAAATATCCTAATTCCTTCAAACTTGGCAATTCGCCTAAAAAACCGGCCAAATCTGGCACTATTACCATACCAGGCGGTGTAACCCCTAGATATGAGCCATACTCCGTTTTATCCCAATTACCTGTCAATCCTCCTAATCTGCAATCATAAGTCACATCTTTACTCTCTATATAGTACTGTACCTTTCCGTTAGATATTGCCCGTTGAAAATACTCCACCAAAAATGAAAATTTCTTATTATACTCATCCAGAGTCTTTTTGCCAGCAGACTCAATTGCCTGCTTTAAGGCTATTTTCTTAACGGCTTCATACTTTTTCTTTGGTAATTTTATCGAATCTATATTCTTAGTCATTTTGTCACCTCAAAACTTCATGATTTTCTCAGTAAAACCAGTGCCGGATGTACCACTTTGCCACTGCCCACATATCTATACCCCGGCAACAGCATTTCCTGCACCTTTCCCAGCTGGCTGCTGTCCTTGGCACGTCCCATGCACCCTGCATCAAAGCCCTGCCCCGGCTCTGCCATGATGATTTCATAGGCAGCAACCTTGTCTACACCGGCAACGGCGTGAATGGCAAAGGTCATAACCTCCTTGAATATCTCCCTGTCCTGTGCGGAAGCCAGACCTTCATTGATAGCATTGCTCATATACAGCCAGGCACTATCAAGATGCTTTTCCTGCACAATGCCGAATAACAGCTTCAGGCCGTCATCATCAGGCTGACAGCCAAATGATGCCTTTACCCCCTCTGACGTTCTGTCACTTAGCTTGTGAATTAATTTTGCAATCCTTTCTGCAGCATAGTATCGTTCATCATAATAATCATTAATCTGTTCTGCTTTTTCCCTTGCAAACTGGGCAGCACTCAGCTCAGTTTGCAAATTCATGCATTTTTGCTGCTCTATCTCCAGCTTTTGCTCCAATTCATATCGCAAGCTAGACATCTCATACTTATGACTCCGCTTCAGCTGAGCAATTTCTTCTTCATACTGCTTTTGCAGGGAAGCAATATCCTGGTCATATTTCTTTTGCGCCCTGGCTGCTTCTGCCTGCTGCCTATACACCACCTCGTCAAAGCCAGCTCGCAGCTGTCCTATCACATCATCTATCAATCTCTTATACTCTTGCACAATCCCACTCTCCCATCAGGCCAATTAACTCCAAATAAACGTTTCCAGTCAATAGCCCATTAATCACACTTGCTAACAATATAACAATTCGATGTAAAAACAAAAATTTCTGTTTTTTTCGATATTTTTACAATTTTTATACAAAAAAAACCTGGGAAAGGGCTTCAAACCGTAGACAAATATGGCAGTGCCTTATAAAGTAATCTGTATTTTATTTTCTCATTTAAACTTCCCACACCGTAAAATGGTGTAGTTCCTTGAAAACTGTATATTTCAGAAGATAAAAAAGGCGTAAAGCCTCAAAACTTGGTACAATAGAAGTGAACATCAACCATGACCAAGGAGGTTTACGCCATGTCTATTGTATCACTTGAATCCAAAAAGGAGCTGATCCAGGACATGAGCGCGGATAATCCCCAGCTGTATCCCCATCTGGCAGCTGCCATGCGGGAGGATGCCCTGGGGGAGCTGTGGCCGCCGGTAAAGACCAGGAAGGAAATGAAGCAGCACTATTATGAGTACATGTATGGCAAGCAGGATATAAGTAAAAAATAGCCTGCTGAGCTACTTTAGTGCTTGCTGAAAGGCTTTCCTTTTAGCAGTGTTTCTATATATGATAGGATTTTTTGTAACATAGTAACAAAGAAGCCCTGACATCCTTTATAAAAACTTCCCTTTTGTTAGAATAATAAACAGATAGCAAGAGATTTTTGATTGTTTTGTCAGAAGTCTTGAGAACTTTTTTCGGACTGTTTTAACATTTTAGAGAGGGGAGAGAATTGTTGTGAGCAATTCCAAGGATGTCAAGGGCCATTTTGTTATTTTGGAGGGTGAGAAGTTCTATAAGCTGGAAAACTATGACCGTATGGATGATTTCTTTATGACTATTACCAGCTCCAGCGATGTATGGAATTTTCTGTGGGCAAAGGGAGGTATTACTGCCGGCAGGAAGAATGCTGACCATGCCATTTTCCAGTATGGTACGGCGGACAGGATTGCCGACTACAAGTACACCACCGGCTCCTATACGGCGATTCAGGTGGAAACGGCAGAGGGAGTGACTCTGTGGGAGCCTTTTGGCAGGTTTTTACAGGGGACCGGGGCGGCAGGTATCCCGGAGGATGGTGTGCAGTACAGCCTGTACAAAAATATCAACGGCTCCAAGGTGATTTTTGAGGCACGCAATGAGGCACTGCAGCTGGTATTCCGCTATGGCTGGACTTCCGGCAGACGTTTTGGTCTGGTCAAGCTGGCAAAGGTTATCAATATCAGTGCTAAGCCTCAGAAGGTGCGCGTTTTGGATGGTGCCAGAAATATCCTGCCTGCCATTGTGGATGCTTCCTTACAGAACAATATGTCCGTGTTGGTGGATGCATACAAGAGTACGGAACTAGATCGGGAGTCGGGGCTGGCCATATTTGCCCTTTCCTCTGCCCTGACGGACAGGGCGGAGCCAAATGAGGCACTACTTGCGAATACCTGCTGGTTTACCACTTCTGATGCGGTGTATATTTCTGATGGGGTGATACAGGATTTTGCTGTAGGCAGGAAGCTAATAGAAACCGATATTGTAAAGGGCGGCAGGGGCAGCTGCTTCATTCTCCACGAGTCTGAGCTGGCAGCTGGTTCAGAGGACAGCTGGGCAAGTGCTTTTGACCATTCTCGGACTGCTGCTGATATTGTGGAGCTGAAAAAGGTACTTGCCGACAGGAACGAGGCGGCAAGGCTTCTGGCAAAGGATATTGAGGCTACAGAAGAGGAGCTGGACAGGTTTATTGGGGAGGCTGACGGTATTCAGTCCACCGCTGACGAGATGGCCTGTGTCCACCATCGTACCAATGTGATTTTCAATATCATGCGGGGTGGCTTTTTTGCTAATGATGGCAGGATTGATGTGGCAGATTTTCTTGCTTTTGTGAAACAGCGTAGCGTTGCTGAATATGACAAGGCGGCAAGGTTGCTGGCTGATATGTCCATGGCAGGGGAACTGCTAGAGAAAAAGCTGCTGAAGGAATTGATTGTGGCCACTGGTGACAGCCAGCTGCTCAGGCTGTATATGGAATATCTGCCGGTGATTTTTTCCCGCAGGCACGGGGATCCTTCCCGTCCGTGGAATAAGTTCAATATTGCCCTGACTGATGCTGCCGGCAACCAGGTGCTGAACTACGAGGGCAATTGGCGTGATATTTTTCAGAACTGGGAAGCCTTGCTGATGTCCTACCCTGAATATATTGCCAATGTTGTGGCGAAATTCGTCAATGCCATGACCATTGACGGCTTCAATCCTTATCGCATTTCCCGGGAGGGAATTGACTGGGAGTGTCCTGATCCTTCGGACCCTTGGGCGCAGTTTGGCTATTGGGGCGATCATCAGGTGATTTATCTCCAGAAGCTCCTGGAGCTTTTGGCAGACTATGATGCCGCTTTGCTGGATAATTACCTGTCTGCCCAGCTGTTTTCCACAGCCAATGTACCATATAGGCTGAAAAGCTATGAGGAAATTTGCCAGGATCCAAGAAATTCCTTGATTTTTGACAAGGACCTCAGTGATGAGCTTCTGAGAAAGGCAGAGTCCCTTGGTTCTGATCAGAAGCTAATACAGGATAAGGAAGGCAGAGTGGCACTGGTGAACCTGACTGCCAAGCTTTTGCAGCTGGTGATTGCCAAGGCTGCAAATCTTGTGCCTGGCGGCGGTGTTTGGATGAATACTCAGCGGCCTGAGTGGAATGATGCAAACAATGCTTTGGCAGGCTGGGGCTTGTCTATGGTAACTACCTGCTACATGGAGCGGATGCTGAAATTTCTGATAGATATTTATGGTCGTCATAGTGAAGCTGTTTATGAGATACCTGCTACAATGGCAGCATGTATGCAGGAGTTGAAAAAGCTTTATGCAGGTGCAGCAAGCGTGGAAGCAGGGAATACAGTCTTTGCGGAGGCGTCCAGCCGCAAGGCCTTTACTGACAAAGCAGGCATGATTTTCCAGCAGGAAAGGGACAGCCTGTATAGAGGGAATTATGGGACTGGCGATACCCAGGTGTCCGGCGAGGAGCTAAAAGAATTTTATCGGCTGGTTGAGCGGGTGGTATCCGGGACAATTTGCTGCAATAAGCGACAGGATGGGCTTTATCATACCTATAACACCCTGAGAATTGACAAGGGAGGCATGGAGATAGAGCATTTGCAGGAAATGCTGGAGGGGCAGGTGGCTGTACTGTCCAGCGGGCTTCTGACCTACGGAGAGGCAGTGGAAATCTGCACTGCCCTCAGGCATAGCGGCATGTACGAGGATAGGCAGAATTCTTATATGCTTTATCCAAATAAGAATTTGCAGGGCTTTTTGGCAAAGAACCGCATCACACCTGACAGAGCAAAGGGATTGGAGAGTTATCTGGAGCAGGATTTGGCTGGATTCTATCATTTTCCTGCCTGCTGCCAGAATGAGGAAAAGCTCATGGGCTGGCTGGAGACTCAGGCTTCCATGGAGGCTGCTGACAGGGAGAAGCTTTTGGCACTTTATGAGGAAGTCTTTAATCACCATGCCTTTACGGGCAGGTCGGGCACTTTCTATGCCTACGAAGGTCTTGGCAGCATCTACTGGCACATGGTAGCCAAGCTACTGGTGGCTGTGCAGGAAAATGCCTTGCGCTCCCTGGCTGATAAGGATGGCTATGGGGAAAAGCTGAAATCTCTGTACCAGGAAATCAAGGCAGGTCTAGGCGGCTCTGCCAAGTTACCTGAGGTATATGGAGCTTTTCCTTTTGATGCTTATTCCCATACCCCTTATCATAAGGGGGCCTGCCAGCCGGGCATGACGGGACAGGTAAAGGAAGAAATTCTCACCCGCTGGGGAGAGCTGGGCATTAGAATCGAGAAAGGTTGTGCTGTATTTATGCCGCAGCTTCTGACTGATGCTGAAATGGGCGATACCGGACTGGGCTTTAGCTGGTGCGGTGTGCCGGTGAGCTACCGCCGTGGTGCGGCAAAGCTGATTGTAAGCATGGCAGATGGCACAGTGAAAGAATTTGACGACTGTGTGCTGCCTAGGATGTACAGTGAAATACTGTTCAGCCGTAGCCATGCTATAGAAAGCATTGAAGTCAGCTTTTAACTATTTTGCCTTGCGGCAATCTGATTACCATCAATTTTTTCTGTAAATAATAAAAACACCTGTCCTAGGCCTTAAACTAAAAAAACTCCTCTCTTCGAAATAAAGAGGGGAGTTTTTTGCTCTATTCAATTAAAGTAATTGCAAGACTTTATCAGGCAATTATGTTATAATAAATCCGGTGCTGCCATAACGGTAGGCGGTTGGCCCTCTACGGAGGGACTGTGACCCTCCGATTATATAGAAACCGGCTTGCCGGAATACGTATAGGAGGGCGTGATGCCATTACTATTTTGGATTTGTTAGGTGTACTCGGTTACACCGCAACCATTTTCAGCCTCGGCTACATGTTGGGTAAAGATGCCCATAAACAGAAATAACCGCCCTAGGCCTGGAAGCTAAGCGGTTAAATCTGACCAATTAGTAAATGGGCCAACCGTCTATCGGTGGCACTTTCTTTACTTTTATTATACCTTTCGATTAAAGTAATTGCAAGACTTTATCAGTCAATTATGCTATAATAAATTCGGTGTTGCCATAACGGTAGGCGGTTGGCCCTCTACGGAGGGACTGTGACCCTCCGATTATATAGAAACCGGCTTGCCGGAATACATATAGGAGGGCAGTGATACGATGTCGTTTGAACTAGTAGCTTTATTTATTGGGCTTCTCAGCCTAGTAATAGCCTGTATAGGTCTAGGCTACCAATTCGGCAAAGATATTTCTAACAGAAAAGACCGCCCCTAGTCCGCAAAACTGAGCGATCTTTCTGATACCAGTATATATGGGCTAACCGTCTATCGGCAGCACCTTCTTTTCTTTCATTATACCTTGCAATCCTGTTGATTGCAAGTCCTTGAAATAAAATGAAATCTAATTTGTAAAGGATGTTTTTATGTTACTAGAAAATATACCCCAGGCCCTGGCTCAGGAGCTGAATATCCGCCCTGAGCAGGCCAAGGCCGCCATCAAGCTTTTGGATGAAGGAAACACCGTTCCCTTTATCGCCAGATACCGCAAGGAAGCCACAGGAGAGCTGGAGGATGAACAGCTTCGAAAGCTGGAAGAGCGCCTGGCCTATCTTCGGAATTTTGTCAAACGCCAGGAGGAAATCCTTAACAAAATCGCCGAACAAGGAAAGCTCACGGAGGAGCTGCAGCAGGCCATTGAAAAAACCACCAAGCTGCAAGAGCTGGAGGATATTTATCTCCCCTTTAAGCAGAAGAAACGCACCAGAGCACAAAAGGCGAGAGAAAAGGGCTTGGAGCCTTTGTCCACCACTATTTTGTGGCAAAAGGATACCAAGGGCAGTGTGGAAAAGGAAGCCAGCAAATACATCAACCCAGAGCTGGAAGTAAATACCTGGCAGGAAGCTATGGAGGGCGCCCGAGATATTATTGCCGAAATCATTTCCGAGAACGCCAAGCTGCGGCAAAAGCTGCGGGAATACATTCACCAGCATGGTCAAATCTCCACCCTTATGGCTGAGGATACCAGCGAAACCGAAGAAGGCCAGAGATTTCTCATGTACAAGGAATATCAGGAACCTGTCAAAACCATGCCTTCCCATCGCATTTTGGCCATTAACCGCGGGGAAAAGCTAGGCTGTCTCAAGGTTACGCTCCAACTGGAAGAGGACAAAATCCTTCATTTAATCCAAAAGGAATATCTACAAGGGCCTTCCATTTACCAGCAGGATATGAAGCTGGCCATAGAGGATAGCTGGAAAAGACTGCTCTCCCCTTCTCTGGAAAGAGAGCTTCGCAGTCAGCTGACAGAAATGGCCGAAACACAGGCCATTAGCATTTTCGGCACCAATCTAAAACAGCTTTTATTACAGGCACCTTTGGCTGGCTACACTGTTATGGGCTTGGACCCAGGCTATCGTACCGGCTGTAAAATGGCAGTAGTAAGCCCCACTGGCCAGGTACTCCACCACGGTGTCCTTTATCTAACCCACGGAGAAAACCGGGCCGCCCAGTCCGCCCGCACCATGCTGGAAGTAATCCGCCGTTATCAGGTGGGCCTTATCTCCATTGGCAACGGCACAGCCTCCTTGGAAACCGAGGAATTTACCGCCAAGCTTATCAAGGACAACAAGCTGGATGTCCACTATATCATTACCAATGAAGCAGGAGCTTCCGTTTACTCCGCCTCCGCTCTGGCCAAGGAAGAACTGCCCGAATACGATGTTACCATTCGGGGAGCTGTTTCCATTGCCCGCCGGGTGCAGGATCCTTTGGCAGAGCTGGTAAAAATAGATCCCAAATCCATTGGCGTAGGCCAGTATCAGCATGATGTAAACCAAAAACAGCTTTCTGATACCCTGGACCAAACCGTAGAGGCAGCCGTAAACCATGTAGGCGTGGAGCTGAACACCGCTTCCCAGGCCTTGCTAAAGCATATTGCCGGTATCAATGGCTCCATAGCCAAAAACATCGTTGCCTATCGCAACGAAAACGGCAGCTTCCACAACCGCAAGGAGCTGTTAAAGGTTGCCCGTCTAGGCAAAGCCGCCTTTACCCAGTGCGCCGGCTTCCTCCGCATTAAGGACAGCACCACTCCTCTGGACAATACCCCGGTACATCCAGAATCCTACGAGCTAGCCCAAAAGGTATTAGCCCATTTCGGCATGAATACTAACCAACTGGTAGACAAAAACTATCTGGCTCTGCTAAAGGCCAAAATCAAGGAAACCAATGTAAACCGACTAGCCAAGGAGCTGGACTGCGGCATTCCAACCCTAAAGGATATTCTGGAAGCTCTCATTAAGCCAGGCCGGGATCCCCGAGAGGATTTGCCAGCCCCCCTTACCCGCAAGGCGGTAGTAAAGCTGTCAGATATTCAGCCTGGCACCATTATGCAGGGAACAGTGCGAAACATTACCGATTTCGGTGTTTTCGTAGATATTGGCATCAAAACCGCCGGCCTTATTCATATTTCCGAGCTAAGCAATCGCCGGGTAAAGCACCCTGCTGATGTGGTAGCCGTAGGAGATATTCTCAAAGTAATGGTTATCAGCGTAGATGAAAAAAGAGGCCGTATCGGTCTAAGCCTCAAACAGGCTCAGCAGGCCTCCTAATAACATATATAGATAAAAACGAGGATAAAATGATGAATTTAACGGAGCTTCTACGCGAGAAGCAAAACATAGACAAATTAGAAGATATAATTCAGCAAATCTGCCAAGAGGTAGAGCCTGTTAATCAGGAAGCCAGCAAGGATTTTGCCGAAAATTTGGACACTCTGGTACCACCCCAGCAGGGGCTGGGCAAGCTGCGCCACATGGTTATGCAGTATTTATCCATTGCCGGCATTCCAGCAAAGCTAATGCCTCCAGTGAATTTTATTTTTTGCAGTGACCACGGTGTATCTGCAGAAAATGTCAGTGCCTACCCTCCCGAAACCACGCTCCATATGGCCACTAACTACGTTATCTCCAAGGGAGCTGCCGCCAATGCCTTTAGCAATTTTGTTCAGGGCAAAATGAAGGTAGCAGATTTGGGCATTAATGGCAACACAGACAATCTGCCAGATATAGACCATGTCAAAATCCGTCCAGGCACCCGCAACGCTGCTCAGGAACCAGCCATGACCAGACAGGAAGCTGCCACCAGCCTGCTTTATGGCATTCAGCAGGCTATGGAGCTAAAGGAGCAGGGCTATACCATCCTCCTGCCAGGAGAAATGGGCATTTCCAACACCACCTCCAGCGCCGCCATTGCCGCAGCCATCTGTCAGGTATCGCCAGAAAAAACCACCGGCCGAGGCACCAATATCTCTGACCAGCGGCTTCAGAAAAAGTTGGCTGTAGTAAAGCAAATGCTAGCTACCAACCAGCCTGATGCCACTGATGGTCTGGATGTTCTCACCAAGGTGGGAGGCTATGAGCTGGGGGCTATTGCCGGCTTGATTATCGGGGCAGCCCACAGCCACTGTCTAGTGATTCTGGACGGCTTTAACACAGCTGCCGCCGCCCTCATTGCCACCACCATCTGCCCACAGGCCAGAGAATACATTATGGCCTCCCATATTGGCGGGGAAGCAGGCCATCCTATCGCCCTGCAGAAGCTGGGCCTTCAGCCCATTATGAAGCTGGACATAAAATTAGGAGAAGCCATTGGCTCCTCCCTGACAGCAGATTTATTAATAAATGGTCTGGCCGCCTGCCTCAATGTACTGAAATCAGATGTAGAAAAATTTGCTTATGTAGACAGAGTGCAGGACATCATGATTCAGCCCAAATCTGTCCAGCTTACAGACAAAACCTTTGACTTCTACACCAAAACCATGCCACCTTTAGACAAGGAAGCTATGAACCAATGCCAGCAAAGACTGGACAATCTGGCCAAGCCGATTTACTGTCTAGGCAATATGGAAAAAATCGTGCTACAGCTTAGCGGTATCATTGGAGATGCCCTGCCCCATGTGGACATTCCCAAAACCATGCTCCTTATGGGCTTGGACAAAATCTCCACTGAAAGCCCTCTGGAAATCCTTCAGGAAAGCTTTAATGCTGCCGGAGAATACGATGAATCCATGCAGGCATACAATCTGGATGAAATCACCTTGGCAGAAACCTTTGCCCGGGCTGCCGGCACCAAGCTGCAGGTAGGCCATATCAGCCTGAATCACAGCCAGATGGATGCCTTTGAATTTGGCCGTCAACAAGGTGAGGAGCTGGCTCTCCACCATGCCATTGTAGGCCTGGGGCTGGTTGATTCCCGACAGGAAAAAATTCAGGCCATTGCCCAGGAGCTGATTACTCCTAACAATCAACTACGCTATGATGTAGCTGACTTCCTGAATCATCTGGACAAGCAGCAGCAGCTTCTGGTTTCCGCCATGCTGGGAGCCTTGGTAGCCGCCGCCCACAACAGCAGTATGGTTATTCTGGACGATGCAGCCACTCAGGCCGTAGCCAGATATGCGGTGAAAATGCTGCCGGATTTGGAGGATTTTCTCCTGCCTGTACAGCCTCAGCTCTACCAATTGGATATTCAGGCTCCCGGCCTAGTAGCCTTAGCCGGTATCAGATTGGTTACCGCCAGCCTCCATATGCTTAATGATATGAAAACCTTTGCTGAAGCTCAGGTGGCTGTTGCCAACGATGGCCCCGGCAAAGGCATTCAAAAAAGCTAAATAACAGGTATATATACCATAAAGCTGGTACCCTGCCCCACCTGGCTCTCCACCTGAATGTCCATATTATGCTCTCTGGCAATCCAGCTAGCAATGGACAAGCCAAGACCAGTACCTCCTACAGTGCCCTCCTGGCGGCTGCGGGAAGTATCCACCCGATAGAATCTATCAAAGATTTTATCCAGAGCCTCAGCAGGAATACCAATACCTGTATCTGAAATAGTGATTTTTAGAACCTGTTGTCCTAGTACAGCAGGTTCTTTTTGTGTCTCTTTTTCCTTTATCTGTACCAACTGAGCCCCAAGGGAAATTCTGCCCCCGGCAGGAGTATACTTTACAGCATTTTCCAGGAAAATCCTCAGCATCTGCTTCATAGCCACCTTATCCGCCAGCACAGTGGCAGGTTCATTAACCTCCAGCACATGATCATGCTCCCTGTCTGTCAGCTCCAGCTTCCGGAATACATCCTCCACCAGAGGTGCCATATCCAAAGGCTCCTTATGCATAATCTGCCTTTTCTGATCCGCCCGGGCCAAGAACAACAGCTTTTCAATCAGCTCCTGCATATCCTCAGCCTCAGAGCGAATAGCCTCCAACCCCTCCCGGAGAGCCTCCTCATCCTGACTACCCCAGCGAGCCAGCATATCCGAATACCCCTTAATAACCGTCACCGGCGTTCTCAGCTCATGGGAAGCATCCGAAACAAATCTCTGCTGCTGACGGAAGCCCTTTTGAATCCTGTCCAGCATCCGATTAAAGGTTTCCGCCAGCTCCGACAGCTCATCTCTAGTAGGAGGCACAGGAATGCGACGGCTCAAATCGCTGATTTCAATGGATTTGGCAGTATCCGTAATATCCCGCACAGGATTCAGCAATCTACGGCTGACAAAATATCCCAACAGCAAAGCCACAAAGATACTAATCACAATCTCTGCCAACAACATTCTCTGAATCAAAGCCAGCAAACGGTTCTCCGCTGTAATAGTCTTGAAAAAATGCAACTCGTAAGCATTGCCCTGAATCTTAACCGGCACCCTTTTATAATAGATGGTAAAATTATCCGACTCCACCACCTGAAAATTAGGATTAGCCCAAAAAGGAGGCCTAGCCTCAATATGGCTTTGCAGAACCTGCAAGGAGGGAGAATACATATCACTGTCATATACCACATCTCCCTGAGCATCCGTAATCTTCAAAAACACCCCTGGCAGCAGTTCCAGCTCATCCTTGCGATTATTTTCCTCCTGCAGGCGATAACGGCCTGCCGCCCGCAGTCCCATAAACCCCTGAGGATGCACCACATCATGATGCATAGTCTGCCTCTTTTTCTTAGCCTCCTCCTGACCAGCAGTAGGAGGCTGAGGGATAGGCAGGGTACTACTCACATCCTCCTCCACAGTACCATAGTGGTTTTTCAGTTGTTTCAACACATAGCGAATGCTAAAGGACAGCTCCCCCTCCACCTGATGATATTGAGTATAATACAATCCCACCGCCGTACAGGCACTGGTAGCAAAAATCAGCACCGCCATCATAATGCCATAAACCAGACTCAGCTTAACAGAAATCCTTAGACTGTTAATCCTTGATAACATAGCCTACTCCCCGCATGGTATGAATATACTTTTCCTGGAATCTATCATCCAGCTTTTGACGCAGATAGCGGATATACACATCCACCACATTGGTATCCCCCATATAATCATAATCCCACACATTAGAAAGGATTTGACCTCTGGTCAAAACATTCCGCTTATTCCGCAGAAGATATTCCAGCAAATCATATTCCTTCTTAGTCAGCTCCACAGGAGCACCATCCACCTGCACCTCATGGCGGGCAGGATACATAGTAAGATTCTTCACAGAAAGAATCTCCTCCTGAACCTCCTTCGCCTCCCGCTGGCTTTCCTGACGGCGCAGTACCACCCGCATACGAGCCAAAAGCTCCGGAGTAGCAAAAGGCTTGGTAATATAATCATCTGCCCCAATGTCCAGTCCCTGCACCTTGTCATCTATATCATCCTTGGCGGTAAGCATAATAATAGGCACCTGGCTTAGCTCCCGCACCTTGCGGCAGATAGTAAAGCCATCCATATCCGGCAGCATCACATCCAGGAGAACCAAATCATAATTCTCCTGCACAATCCGCTCATAAGCCCGCCTTCCATTATCCTCAATGGCGGTATTCATGCCCTCATGCTCCAGCTCCATTTGCAGGAATCTGGCAATCCTGCGCTCATCCTCCACAATCAGTACCTGATATTTTTTCAAACCCTTATCCATGATTTATCAGCCATCACTTTCTAATATACTTCTTGCGGAACAGCTCCAGAAAATGATTACAGCTACTGGACAAGGTACGGTTCTTCAACCAGGCCACCACCGTATGGGTGTGAATCTCCGCCTCCACAATCCGCTTGAAAATAACCTTGTCAGAATTTACCATACTGCGGGCAGACAAAGGCACCAGAGAAATACCTATACCCATCTGAGTCCAGAGGATATTCTGAATCTGGCTGTCGCTGACACTAAGAATATTTGGTTCAAACTTATGCTTCTGGCACTGCTCCAAAAAACTGCTATGCCAACGGAGAGGCACTAACAATGGCTTTCCCGCCAGCTCCTGAAGATGAACAAACTCCTCATCCTCCCCACAACAGCACAGATCCTTATGCATAGCCAGCACCAAAGGCTCATCAGGCAAAACCATAGATTCATAGGTAGAGCTGTCCACCTGAGTACGGGTAATAGCCAGCTCGATAATATGGCTGTCCAACAGCTCCAAAATTCTAGCCCCATCACTTTCCCATACATTAAAATTTACCAACGGGTACATACGGTGAAAATCTGCCACCAGCTGAGGTATCAGCATAGCACCGGAGCTGGTTACTGTACCCAGCTTAATAGTGCCTGCCATCCCGGAGCCAATATCCGTAATCTCCCGCAAGGTACCATCCACCATGCCCAAAATATGCTTAACTCTGGAATAAAGCAGCATACCAGCATCTGTAAGGCGAATCCTGCGGCTGCCTCGCTCAAAAAGCTGTACCCCCAGAGAGCTTTCCAGCTTCTTCATCTGACGGCTAAGAGCAGGCTGAGCAATACTCAGTCTAATGGCCGCATGACTGATATTCCCTTCCTCAACAATGGCATAAAATGCCTGCATATCCTTGATTTCCATTTTATTTCCCCCAAATATATACTATATATTTTATAGAAACTATAACTTTTATTGTACTACTCCTATGCCAAATGGGCAATATAAGTATAGAAAAAATAATCAAATTGCATAGCAGGAAAATTTACGGAAAAAAGAAACACCATTGAAAGAAAATGAAAAAATCATTTTCTTTCAATAATTTAGGTGTTATAATAGTTTTGTTTTTTTCGTATTTATATGTAAGGAGGAATTTTCTTGTCATCTTCAATTCATCCCGTAGATGAAAAACTACCCCTGTGGAAACTGCTTTACTGGCTTCCTTAGCCACATTGCCGTACTGCTGGGCCTGATTCTGGGTACCATCATCGCCTGCTTCATGGGCTATGTAGATTTCACCCCAGTTGCCAAGGCAGCATCTCTGGGCATTACCACCCCATTTGCCTTTGGCCTGCCAACCTTTGATCCTGCTGCCTGTGTAGCCATGACCTTGGTTATGCTGGTAACTATGGCCGAAACCACTGGCGATATGATGGCTATTGCCATCAGCGTAGGCGTAGCCATGATTCCAGTATGCAGTCCTGGCTTCTACAGCAAATTCCCTGTTACCATGCAGCTCATCTGCAACAGCAGTATTACCATTGGCAGTATTACCGCCATGCTGCTGAACTTCCTGCTGAACAAGCCTCAGAAGGAAGAAACCTTTTTAGAAGAAAACTGATAACATTCCCAATATCCCTTGTCTCCTGCAGACAGGGGATATTTTTTTATACAAAAAAACCGCCCAGAGACTCCACATCCCTAGGCGATAAATTCACTTTGAATCAGTCTTCTTCCACAAATTCAACCTTGCCATTTTCCAGGGCAGCTACACTAGCCAACGCCTCCAAACGATAGCCAGCATCCAGAATCTTCTGATGTCCATTCTGGAAAGCCTTTTCAATGGCAATACCAATACCTGCTACCTGAGAACCAGCCTTTTCCACCAGGCGAGCCAGACCAAGAGCAGCCTCCCCATTAGCCAGGAAATCATCAATAATCAATACCTTTTCCCCAGCAGGCAGGACAATGCCCTCTTCCAAGATACGCTGCTCTAACAAATCCATTCCCGCGACCTCCTATCAATAATGTGGGTGCTGTTTTACATAGTCAACTGGTTTATACCCTTTAAATACACATATCATTTTTACACGCTCCATTCTTATATTTGCTTGCTTATAATACCATATCAGCCTATAGAAAATCAATGTTGAAAGTCTTTTCAGCCCCCCGCCCAGGGGTATAGCTGGTAATATATACTGACTTAATTATACTATGCCAAAAGTCTGCTTTTCCTTGCTCTGATAGCTGGCTGTATATTTCCTTTACATCCGTATCAATTAAATCCTTTAGACTTTCCGCAATTGGCAGGGCTTTTTGCATATCATGTGTTAATTGCGTTTGCTCGTCTGTATAGGCGTTATATCGTTTGATATATTCGGCCTTATCAATAAATCCCTCTGCATACAATTCCGCAATACGCGATAAACCTTGTTTTATATCCTCCGACCTCTGCAATGATTTTCTATAATTTTCGCTACTGGCTAGCCTTTTTTGTTCGGCAATGTATTTTTCTATCAGCTCTTGCAAGTTATCAAGCAAATATTTTTCTAGTGTGTTTTGAAATATCGTCCCAGTAAAAGAACAAGTTCTTTCTATATTGTGTTCGGGACATCTATACAGTTTATTTTTATATTCAGTTTGCCCCTTGTATTTATACCCCCTATTACCTATGAGGATATGAGAGCAAATAGGGCATTTTATCAAACCCGAAAACAAAAATATATTAGGGCTTTTCTTTTTTGGCGAACCAGTACGGCGTTTTTGCTCTAATACTTCTTGTGTTTTATAAAAAAGGGCTGTACTTATAATAGGATCTGCATAGTTTTCTATTCCGTAGAATGTGCCTATATAGCTTTCATTGGCCAACATTCGCCTACATGATATTCGCTTAAAATTAATTCCCAATTCACGGGCAAAAAGTACAGTCCTTGTGGTATTTTGTACCTGTAAATAGTATTCAAAGATTTTACATACTTTTTCGGCCTGGGGCGTATCAATCACTATTTTCTTGTTTTCTATCTTGTAACCTACTGGGAGATTACCACAGATAGCTTCACGCCTTGCCAATTTGCCCTCTTTTACAAAGTTGATTCTATCCGCCGTTGTATCAGCTTCATTTTGTGCTATGGCCAGTTTCATGTTAAGCATTAGTTTCCCGTTGGTGGTGGTGGTATTGTAGTCCTCTTGTGTGGCTATCCAGTCAACGCCGTAACAGTCTAACACTTCTTGTATTTTGTAATAGTCTTTCGTTGAGCGGCTCCACCTGTCTAACTTAATAAACAGTATAATATCAACCCTGCCCGCCTTGACCGCTGTCATAAGCTCTTGCAGGGCTTTTCTTTTGTTTAAATTCTTTCGGGCGGAAATGCCCTCATCACGATACACCCCAACAATACTATATTTGTGCTTTTGGGCATAATCACGCAATGATTTTTCTTGCTCTGCAACGCTCAATCCATGCCTTGCTTGTTCCTCTGTACTGACTCTTATGTATAATGCTACTTTTTTCATGTGTTCCCTCTCTTTTATGTTGTTGTCGTTCGGGCGGTTGCCCCTGCTGGTTCCACCTGATGAAAGCTGCTGCAGGTGCCTGATTCTGTTTGTACCTGTCATGGATTCGCCTACCTGCTGAATATGGCCAGTCCTGACATACGGCCATTACATCCAGCGGGGAAATGTTGCGGGGTGTATCGCTTTCATCCAGCCCGCCCGACACATCTTATTATCATAGCTGCCATTTCGGGCGGTTGCCCTGCTGGCTCCACAGTGGCCACATTGTCATTACTGGGGCGGTGCTCTGCTAGCTCCAGCAAGCTAACATTATCATTGTTTGGGCGGTTGCTCCATTGGCTCCAGCTGATGAAAGCTGTTGCAGGTGCCTGACTATGCTTGTATCTGTTATCCTGCTGGGGCTTGTACCTGCTGGGGATTCGCCCGCCCTGCTGATTGTGTCAGACTCTGACACATGGCCATTGCTTCCAGCGGGGAAACATTGCGGGGTGCATTGCTTTCATCCAGTCCGCCCGACAAATCATATTATCATAGCTACCATTTCGGGCGGTTGCTCTGTCAGCTCCACAGTGGCCATATTGCCATTACTGGGGGCGTGGCTCTACTGGCTTCATGCAGGGGCTAACATTGTCATTGTTTGGGCGGTTGCCCTGTCAGCTCCATAGTGGCCATATTGCCGTTACTGGGGCGGTGCTCCACCAGCTCCAGCGGGCTAACATTGTCATTGTTGCCGTTCGGGCGGTTGCTCTGCTGGAGATTTGCCCGCCCGCTGATTGTGTCAGACTCTGACACATGGCCATAACTTCCAGCGGGGAAACATTGCGGGGTGCATTGCTTTCATCCAGTCCGCCCGACAAATCATATTATCATAGCTACCATTTCGGGCGGTTGCTCTGTCAGCTCCACAGTGGCCATAATGCCGTTACTAGGGCGGTGCTCCACT